>Ga0097621_100000035_pt1 | contig 68179 bp, 66 predicted proteins | sample KBSMisM72_FD_73165 | JGI IMG/M metagenome (GOLD analysis project Ga0097621, IMG submission 73165) | Miscanthus rhizosphere microbial communities from Kellogg Biological Station, Michigan, USA - KBS Miscanthus M7-2 (version 2) (version 2) | ecosystem: Host-associated > Plants > Roots >... | reverse complement strand
CGGGAGAGCAGCTGGAACAGCAGGACCACGGAAAAACCGATCGCCCAGTGTTTCAGCGCCCACAACTCGCCCTTGGACGCGTTGCGCATCACATTTTCAACGACCACGAATCCCATGATTGTCATCGCCATGCGGATCAGCGTGACGTCTATCCGGACCCCCGCAATCGCGCCGACCGCCGAACCGTTCAACCCCAGCCCGATTTGCGCCACCACTAGAAACACCGCTACGGCGACGAGTGCCCGAAAATAGTTGGTGTGATTGGCATGGCGATGCATCAGTGCCAGGGAAAGCGCAAGCCAGGAACCATCACGGGCGGTCGCCGCGACGCCCTCCAGCCAGATCGGGGCATAGCCCAGATAAACCGCCACAAAGGACTGGGCCCAGGCGGCGGTAAACAACATGACGATGAGAAACAATGCGGTATGCAGCGTGCGCGAACCGCGCACGGCAACGATGGCTGCAAAGACCATGTAGGCGAGGAACGCCGCCTCATGCCCCCAGACGAGAAATGGCGTTGTCATGCTTTCCCAATCCCGGTTTGAGGACCGCCGGCTTTTGACCGCAAAAGCTTCACGGCCCTGGAGGGTAGAATATCGAGAGCAACGGCCAACAATCCTTTAAGCGTTCGAGGATTGGCCGCCAAGACCCCCTGGCGGTCCTGGCAACGGCCTAGCCAGAGTCTTTTGTAGCTATCGTCGCCCCGGCCGAAATCCACCGCCTGCACACCGGCCTGTTCATGCAACAGCCGCAGCATCCAATGGGTAAGCAAGGTGCCGGGCGATTGACGGTCAAAGGCGGGGTCGTGCGCCAGCTTGAAGATGGTGGCGCGATCTTGCTGCACCAGCCAGATCTGGGCAGCCGCCGGGACACCCTCGATCATGGCAACCCCCAGCTTGGCCATTCCGCGCCGCCCCATTTTTTCCAGCAAGGCGGCGATGAAACGGGGATGATCCTCGGCGGGCTTCCAGCTCCGGCTGTAGATCGCTTCATAGATCTGCGTTCCGCGCCGCCAATCGGCCGCCAAATCGATCATCTCGAAGACCAGCCGGCCATCGCGCAGAAGCGGCGCCCCCTTGCGCTTGACCGTGGCCTTGAGCCGCGACTCCCGGCCGTTCCAATAGTCGGTAAAGCTGTCGATCCGTTCGAACCAGTTGGCGAAATGCCGGAACCGCGCCACCACCAATCCGCCGCTGGTCAGTCCGTCCAGAAAAGAATGGGCCACCTCGTCGGCCGAATCCAAGGCATCCAGCCGCAATGTGGCCCCCACCTTGTCCGCAAGCAGCTTGCCCAGCCTTCGGGCATTTTCCCGTTCGCCGAAGGGTGCGCAGAACAATGTCGTAAAGGGTGAGGTCAGGCCCCGGACCATCCGGCCATCCACCGCCACCAACGGGATGGCCGAAACCGCCAAGCCGTTGCCGTCCAACAAGGCGATGATGCAGGCGCTTTCCTTTTCAGACAGCGTGGTGCCGGCCAGAACCTCAAACCAGTCCCAGCATCCTTCCGGCCGTAACTGCCGGTCGAACAAGGAACGAACGCCCGGGGGAGTAGCTGCAATTCCGTAGCTCTCAAGCCTCACGGCATCCCCTGAAATGATCGATGATACGGAACGAAGCTATCCAAAAAATGTGCTATTTTATAGCGGCTTTGGGCAGCGCGGGGTATTTGCCGCAACGGCGCAAATCTCAACCGCCAACACCGCCATAAAGAGTCATGCCCGACAAGCGCAGTTCACGCGCCTTGGCTGCAGCCGCGGCGGCGGCCATGTTCCTTTGCTCTTGCGACATCTGATAGCTGTAAGACGGGCTGACTCGGCTCATTCCCCCCACCATCTCGCGCTTCTGGTCCAGACAGACACGCGTGACATACGTAAAGAACATGTCGCCCGTGCCCCATTTGCGCAGGTTGGTGCGTTCCGTGCAATCGGGCACCCTTCGGGCAGGAGCGCATTTGAGCATGCCATCCTTGAAGTGCCGCACGGCCTCGCCGGGACGGCAGGATAGAATCTGTGCGTCGTTCAGGGAGACCGCCAGGCCTTGATCGCTCATCATTACCGAGCCGACCATCACCCTGAGGGCCGAACCTGGCAGGCATCGGGAAATCTCACCCTCATAACCGCTGTTGATCCAGGTATCGCCGATCATGTGCGAAGCGGGGAACTGATGGCCGTCGGCCGCGAGGCAGACCGCGTGAATGGCCTTGACCACCGTAGTGTCGACAAAGCGGCATTGGCCGGCGTTGGAACCCTGGGCCAAAACACCCGGCAGGACCGGGCGCGCATAGCCGTAGGCGCCATTGGGACCTCCGGGCTGATAATAGCCGTAAGAACCGCCGGGATTGTAGACCGGCGGATAGACCGGCGCGCCGGGCCCGTTGTTGGCATTGTAGCCGTAAGACGCGGCTTGATTGCTGTTGTTCTGGAACTGGTTTTGATTGCCGCTGTTCGCGTTGTTCTGAGACTGGGTCTGGCCAAAATTGCCCGCGCTGTTTTGGAACTGGCTCTGATTGGCGTTGTTGTTGGCGGCTCCCTGGCCCGTGCCGGTCGCGTTGGAATTGCTGCCCGATGCGGCGCCATTGTTGTTGCTGTTATTTGCGTTGCCGCCTGCGCCACCCTGGCCGTTGGCGGACGCCGAACCCCCGGCGCCGCCCTGGGCGCTGTTGCTGACGTCAGTGCTCTGATTGTTGGACTGGGTCTGGCTGTTGCCGCCGCTGTTGGAAGTGACATTGCCGACCGACGCGCCGGATGAATCGCTGGACGCGTTGATGGTGATCGTAATCGGCGGCGTAGCCGATCCGCCGCCGCTGCTGGTGCCGAGCACGAAAACAGTGGCCGCGCCGCCCGCGCCGCCCTGGCCGCCGGCTCCGCCCTGGGCCGTGTTGGTATTGGTTGGGGTGAAAACCGGATTGAACGTGTTGGTCGGGTTGGCCGCATTGGTGTTGTTTGGCGTGAAAGTATTCGTCGGATTGGCTGTGTTGGTGTTGGTTCCCGTCACCGTTCCGGTCTGAGATTGATTGCTGCTGGCGGTGGTGTCGCCCACGCTTGAGGTTCCACCCGTCGCGGAATTTGTCGCGGCCTGATTATTGGTCTGCGTGTTGGTATTGCTGCCGCCCGTCGCGGTGACATCGCCCACCGTCGATTGCGAGGAATTGTTGGCGGAGTTGTTGGCGGAATTGTCCACATTCAGGGTAATGGGCGTGGAACCGGACCCGCCCGACCCAGTGCTCGAATTGTTGATGGTGACGGTCGGGGTGTAAGTGTTGCTGGGATTGTAGCTGTTGCTGGGCGTGTAGGTAAGATTCGGGTTGAATGTGTTGGTCGCGCTGTTGGTCGCGGTCTGGCTGAGATTGCTGCTGTTGTTCGAGCTGGACGAGACATTGACGTCCACATCGCTGGAACCGCCCGCGCCGCCATTGCCCACGCCGCCGGCGCCGCCATTGCCGACGCCCCCCGCTCCGCCCGCGCCGCCTTCTCCACCCGTCGCGGTGGCGCCAATCACCGTGATGTTGGTGACATTGCCGCTGCTGGTGGCGTTACCGCCCTGCGCGCTGTTGTTGTTGGAATTCTGAATCGTTGAATTCAGCTGCGCGATCGCCGCCGCGAGCGCCAGGGCCGCCGCGTCCGACGTCGAATTGTTGTTGGTCGTCGTGGTGGTGTTGTTGCTGTTCGTATTGTTGCTGTTGTTGTTACTGTTGGAATTGTTGCTGTTATTATTGCTGTTGTTGTTGCTGTTCGTATTGGTGTTGTTGTTATTGTTGCCGTTCGTGTTGTTGTTGTTGTTATTATTGTTGTTGCCGCCATTGTTGCCATTGCCGCCGCCATGGCCATGGCCGCCAAAATTGAAAATGTTGGTCTTTTCGATATGGACCGACTTGTCGATATCGATGGTCTTGGATGCATCGATATATTTCGAGTTATCGATATTCTTGGTGATATTGATCGTCTTGGACGCGTCGATGTTCTTGGTGATGGTGATCGGCTTGTTGATGATGATATTCTTGGACGCATCTATGGTGTTGGTGACGCGATTGTCCTTGTAGACGTTGATGGTTTTGGCGTTGTCGATGTTCTTGACGAAGCTGATATTGTTGGTGACATCGATTTTCTTGCCGCCGCCATAGCCCGGATTGGCGCCCGTTTGCACCTGACGCGAAGGATGCGGCCCGGGAAATGGACTGCCGCCGGACTGACCATAGGACGATATCTCGTTGCCGAAATGACGGCTGCCGCCGCTGGAAGAGCCTCCATTGCCGGTTTCGACATTCATCGGCTGCACGGCACCGCTTGTCACGTTTAACGGACGGCTGCCAAAACCACCCCGCACGGCATCGGCAGCATGGCTGCTCTCGAAATTGCGTCGCGTTTCGAGTCCACGGTTTGCGGCATCGCCGCCAGCGGTTTCGTGGCCCAAAATAGTCAACGGCCTGCTGAATCCGGCGGACCCGCCGGGTGCGGCGTTCACGCCCGGAGTCAGGTTCGGACGAAAGGTGCTGACGGCGCCCGGCATGGCCGCCGGCCGGAGATTGATGCTGCCCACCCCCGGAACCCCGTCACAGCGCAGGTTTGAGACAACCTGCCCCGCCGGCCTGGCCCCCGCCGGCCTGGCCCATGTGCCAACCTGGTGCAAACCGGCGGCATTGGCCGCCAGCGGCTCGATCACCAATCCGGCCGTGACCAGGGCCGTGGTGAGAAACATCAGGGACTTGACCGGCATAACAGGCATCCTTCGCCATCCAGGACGTGAATGGCCGGGTACGGCGTTTCATGATCCATGCCAGCGGCGGCGTTGTTGTCCCTGAACGGAACGGCGCGGTCCTGGGAACCCCGGGGAACCAAAACCGGGACGGATGAAACCCCGGCGAGGAAATTGCCGTTCTTCGGCAACCCCGGCGGCCGCGCGGCGTTAAGGATGAACACCCCGAAGGAGGAATGCATGACCACCAGCAGCGGTCACACCACCGCGATTCTCGCATCCAAAGTCAAAGGCACTGCGGTCTATAACGGCAGCGGCGACAAGATAGGCACCGTCGAAGACATCGTGCTGGACAAGCAATCCAACCAGATCATGTTTGCCGCCCTGGGTTTTGGCGGCGTGTTGGGTATCGGCGAAAAATACTATCCGGTTCCCTGGTCGCTTCTCAATTATGACGAGAACAAGGGCGGTTATGTCGTGCCGCTGTCCAAGGACCGGCTGGAAGCCGCCCCTGCCTATGACCTGAAGGATCTGACCAAGCATGATGGCAGCCTGGGATCGATCCGCGAGACGACTTACGACTATTACGACGTCACGCCCGACTGGCATTGAGACATTGAGGAAGCCGTCGCCGGGAAACCCGAGGCGGCTTCCTTATGTTATTCGCGATGCGGTTCAGCCGCCGAATTCCACCAGATAGCCCGCGATGTTTTCATCCGCGACACCGGTTCCCAGGCTGGTGCTGAATTGCGGGATTCCGTAAGAAAATAACGTGACACAGCAGACCTTGCCCACGTCCCAGGTGCCGCCATGCTGGAAAGCGGTCGCCATCCATACGGCATAACGCCCTTCCTGCAATGTGCCCTGCTCATAGCCCCGCCAGAACAGCGTGCCCTTGCCGCCATCAGCGGCACCGGCCGGCCCGGTAACCCAGCGCCATTCGCCCGGGCCGGTCTGCCGCCCGCCGAGATAGGTGACGTCGGGATATTGCTGCGAAAAGACGCGATCCAGGATCAGTTGATATTCGGGGGCACTGTCGATTGTGGCCAGGTAACCCCGATGTCCCCGCCAGGACCGTTTTGCCGCGGCGATGCGGGCCTCATCCCAAGTGGCATCGTGCATTGCGACAAACTGATAGGCATGGTTGTTGCCGAGAGCAATGACAGGCGTGGTCTCCATTGCGGGCGTCACCAGAAAGTGCCACGCCAGCCAGGCGGCAGCGGCGGCGGTGACGATGACCGCCAGACCAGTTGCAATAATGCGATACATACCACCCCGTCATGCCAATCCCGGCGCGGACCCTAGGGTGATTTGCAAACCCGCTCAATCGCGCTTGGGCGCCGGATCAGGCACCTGATCAGGCACCTTGATCAGCCATCCGGCCGGGCGAGACGGCGGCGGATCGCCTGAAGCTCCCGCCGCCGCTCTGGGCTGGTGGGAGGATAGCGCATATCAAGACTCTCCAACCTGTCCACCACGATCTGCGAAACAATCAACCGCGCATTCTCCTTGTCGTCGGCGGGAACGATGTACCAAGGGGCATGCGCGGTGCTGGTGGCGGCCAGGGCTTCCTGATAGGCGTGCATATAATCCTTCCAGAATTTGCGCTCCTCGACATCCCCGGCGCTGAATTTCCAGTTCTTGTCGGCCTCGTCGATGCGCGCCAGAAAGCGCCTGCGCTGTTCCTCCTTGGAAAGATGCAGGAAGAATTTGATGATCCGCGTGCCGTTGGCATGCAAATGACGCTCCAGATCGGTGATGGAGCGAAACCGCCGCTCCCAGACATGCTTGGCGGGGCCCGGCAGATTTTCGCCCCGCAGAATTTCGGGATGCACCCGGGCGATCAGAACTTCTTCATAATAGGACCGGTTGAAGATGCCGATCTTGCCGCGTTCCGGCAGGTCGCGGGTGGTGCGCCACAGGAAATCATGCGCCAGTTCGGCGGGACTGGGATGCTTGAAGCTGAAGACTTGGCAACCTTGCGGATTGATGCCCGACATCACATGACGGATCACTCCATCCTTTCCGGCCGCGTCCATCGCCTGGAAAATCAGCAGCACCGCATATTGGTTTGAGGCATAGAGCAGCTGCTGCAGCTCATCCAGCCGCCCGACATGGGTTTGCAATATCCGCCGGTAGTCATCCTTGGATTTGTAGGCGCGTTTGACTTGGGTGGGCCATTTGTCGAGGCGGAGCTTCTTGCCTTCGGCCACCTGGAAATCGTTGGGATCGATCTTCATAGCGGGATTGTCCTTTAGAACAGCCCTGTGGGGTCTGACACCATGGGTTTGCCGCGGCGAGTTTTGCCCGCTTTTTCTTCTCTGGCCATTGTCCAGTTCACGCCTTCGACCGTCTTCAGACAGGCTTTCAGTTCTTCCAGGCCGGCAGGCACCTCGCCCAGCCAGGCTTGCCAGTTTTCGGGCGCCAAAAAGGCCGGCATGCGGTCGGTGGGCAAGGTGGCGATCAGTCGGTTGGCGGGCACCGTCACCAATACACAGGCGAACAAGGGCGTCGGACGCCCGGGAATATCATAGCGGCGCCAGACCATGGCGGCTGCCAGGATCGCATCGCCCGGGGTGATCACATGCTGGAGAGTGGGCCCCTTAACGTCCGGCGCCTCGTTGAAATTCTGCATCAGCACAATGCCGCGTTGGCCGTCGCGAAAAGCCTTGGCGAAGACTTTGGTCGTTTCGATGGTTTCGGCGCGGGCATGGATGGGCTGGGGAATTTGCCAATTGTCGGGATGCGGGAAACCCCAGCGCATCTTGACGGTGCGCCGTTCATCGCCGTCCAGCACGATAACCGGCAGATCCGTCATCACGCGGTAGGTGAGCGTGCGGTCATCTTCTTCACCCAGGGAGGGCGTGGACCAAATATAATCCACAATCTCGCTCCAGGATGCTTTTGCCGTGAACTTGCCGCACATGGTTGAATCCGATTCTGCGGGGGATGCTAGCACAGGGCAGCCTGTTGCAACCGCGCAGGCCGCCGCCGCGTTTTCCGTCATCATGGCAAGGAGACCGCAATGCATAGACCATTGGACGGTGCCTGGGAATTGCTCTCGGGACAGCCGCTCCCGGCAGGGGCGCGGGATATCAAGATACTTTCAGGAGGAAACTTCATGTTTACCGCCTACGACACCAAAACGGGAACACCGCTTTATGCGGCCGGCGGAACCTATAGTCTAAACGGAAGCTCCTATATCGAGCACATGGACTTCGCGAGCGGTAAAATCGCCGGCCTTGTCGGGAAAGATCAATCGTTCACTATCAAAGTAGACGGAGATACCTTTACCCAGACGGGCACGCTCACAAACGGGAACCCCTTGTCGGAGGTCTGGAAGCGGATTGCTATGGCCGAGGAGAAGATTTGATATGGATGACGAGGAGATTCGAGCGACATTGGATCGCCACTGGGCTGCGTCTGATGCGAACGATCTCGAGGCGGAGCATGAAATTTATCGGGACGACGCGGTGCTGGACTATCCGCAATCGGGCGAGCGCATCCGTGGCCGGAATGACATACTGTCGTCTCGGGCCGCACAACCGAACCGCAAACGCTTCACGGTCAGACGGATAGTCGGCGCGGGCAATCTATGGGTCAGCGAATATATCCTGACCTATGACGCCCGGCCGTCTTATACCGTCAGCATCATGGAATTCCTTGGTGGCAAAGTGGCCCGCGAGACCCAGTATTTCGGCGATCCCTTTGCGCCGGGGCCTTCGCGCGCGCAATGGGTCGAGCGGATATCTTGAAGCCTGATCTTCGCCGGAAGGATCGCCATAACGAAAGCCGCCTGCCGCTCACGCGCGCGCGGCTGCCGACCGACACCGCCGCCCTCGCCCGCTATCTGATTGGCAAGATATTGGTGCGCAGGTTGCCCGAAGGCATCGCCAGCGGGCGCATTGTCGAGACCGAAGCCTATATTGTCGGCGATGCCGCGGGGCATGCCTATCGCGGAATGACCCCGCGCACCCGGTCGTTATTTCTTGCGCGAGGCCACGCCTATGTCTATCTCGCCTACGGCATCTCCTACATGCTGAATGTCTCAAGCGAGAAGGCCGGGGTCGGAGCCGGTGTCCTTATTCGCGCGCTTGAGCCGCTTGAGGGCATCGCGATCATGCAGAAAAACCGCGGCATAGAGCGCTTGCGCGACCTGGCGCGGGGACCGGGGCGGCTTGCCGCTGCATTGCGGATCGACCAACGACTTGATGGCATCGATCTTTGCCGCAAGGGCCCGTTATGGCTGGCGCGCGGCGACCGCAAAGCCGGGGAAATCGGGCAAAGCAGGCGGATCGGCATTTCCAAGGATGCCGACCGCGTCCTGCGATTTTATCTCATGGATAATTCGTTCGTCAGCGGTCCAAGATCGCTGAATGGCCGTTGATGATGCGAGGAGCTTAATGGGGATTGCGCCTCGTTCATTGCTGGCTTAGCTTTTCTTAGGAAGCGTAGCGAGCTTAGAAAAGCTTGCCCTAGCCGAGCATAGCGAGGATGCGGCGCGCTCGTCGCTCGATTTGGTCCACTGGACCAAATCGTGGCTGCTACGCAGCCACCGCTCCTCTCACTCCCACTCAATTGTCCCGGGCGGCTTGGAGGTAATGTCATAGACCACCCGGTTGATGCCGCGCACTTCATTGACGATGCGGGTGGCGGTGCGGGCCAGGAAGCTGTGCTCGAAGGGGTAATAATCCGCCGTCATGCCGTCGCTGGAGGTGACGGCGCGCAAGGCGCAGACATGGTCATAGGTGCGGGCATCGCCCATCACCCCCACGGTCTTGACCGGCAGCAGCACCGCGAAAGCCTGCCAGATCGTGTCGTAAAGCCCGGCCTTGCGGATCTCGTCCAGATAGATGGTGTCGGCCTTGCGCAGGATTTCCAGTTTTTCCTCGGTGATCTCGCCCGGCACGCGGATCGCCAGGCCCGGCCCCGGAAAGGGGTGACGGCCGACAAAGGCGGGCGGCAGGCCGAGCTCGCAGCCCAGGGCGCGGACTTCGTCCTTGAACAGGTCGCGCAGCGGCTCGACCAGCTTCAGCTTCATGAAGTCGGGCAGGCCGCCGACATTGTGGTGGCTCTTGATGGTGACCGACGGCCCGCCACTGACCGAAACGCTTTCGATCACATCGGGATAGAGCGTGCCCTGGGCGAGGAATTCCGCGCCGCCCACCTTATGGCTTTCGGCGTCGAACACATCGATGAAAGCGGCGCCGATGATCTTGCGCTTTTGCTCGGGATCGCTGACGCCTTTCAGCCGGGTGAGGAACATCTCGCGGGCGTCGGCATGGATCAGCGGGATATTGTAATGGCCGCGGAACAGCGAGACCACCTCCTCGCTTTCGCCTGCCCGCATCAAGCCGGTATCGACAAAGATGCAGGTCAGTTGATCGCCGATGGCTTCATGGATCAGGACCGCGGCGACGGATGAATCCACACCTCCCGACAGGCCGCAGATGACTTTGGCCTTGCCCACCTGATTGCGGATTTTCTCCACCATGGCGGCACGGAAGGCGTGCATGTTCCATTCCGGCTTGATGCCGGCGATGTTCAGCACGAAATTCTTGTAAATCTCCGCGCCGCGCGGCGTGTGCACCACTTCCGGATGGAACTGGATGCCGTAGAGCTTGCGCTTTTCGTCGGCGATCACGGCATAGGGCGAATGATCCGACGTCGCCACCACCTCAAAGCCCGGCGGGATGGCGGTGATCTTGTCGCCGTGATTCATCCAGACCGGCTCGCGGTCGCCGACAGCGCCCAGTCCGGCCAGCAGCGGCGACGGCTTGGCGATTACAATATCGGCGCGGCCGAACTCGCGATGGTGGCCGCCTTCGACCGCTCCGCCCAACTGATGGGCCATCGCCATTTCGCCGTAGCAAATTCCCAACACGGGCACCCCCGCATCGAACACCGCTTGCGGCGCGCGCGGCGCACCTTCTTCCATCGCCGAAGCCGGCCCGCCCGACAGGATGATGGCCTGCGGCTTCTTCGCCAGCGCTTCCTCGGCTTTGTTGAACGGCACGATTTCGCAATAGACCCCGGCTTCGCGCACGCGCCGCGCGATCAGCTGGGTGACCTGGCTGCCGAAATCCAGAACCAAAACGCTCATCGGGCCGCGTTCACCGAGGAAGAGGCGCGCGCATGATCCAGGACGGAGAGCGCTTTCAGGGCGCCCGGTTCGGCCGGATCGATGCCCAAGGCGGCATCATAAAAATTGCGGGCATAGTCCGCTTGTCCGGCCTGAGCGTAGATATTGCCCAGCGCGACATAGGAACCCGGCCGGGCCGGATCGGCGACGATGGCCGACTGCGCCATGCGAAGCGCCAATTCGATGTCGCCGCGGCTGGTGGCGGCCTGGGCCTGGCTCAGCAGGGATTCCACGGTGACCGGGGGCTCGGCCGCGGGCGCCTTGGCAGGCATCTTGGCCGGCGCGGCGGAGGCGATATTGGCGGCCAGCAAAAGGGTGGCCAGGACGGGAATCGCGCGGGAGATCATGGGCGGATCATAAGGCATATAGGGGCCCTCGAGCCATGCGCCAAATGAACCTCAGCCCTTGATAAGTGCGGCGCAGTAAAAGCCGTCGGTACCAGTTCGGGCCGGGCTGGCGCGGAAATCCTGGCCAAGGCCGGGGGGAACGGACCCCTGCCAGGTTTCAGCCAAATTCAGAGGCTCAAAGCCCGATGGACGGACCTGGAGGGCGGCCACCCGGTCCTGGTTCTCGCACGCCAGGACGGAACAAGTGGCATAGACCAGCCGCCCTCCTGGGCGCACCAGCCCGGCCGCCTGATCCAGCAGCCGGTCCTGGAGGACCATCAGCTCGGCCAGCCGCCCCGGCGTCAGGCGCCAGCGCAGTTCGGGCTGGCGGCGCCAGGTCCCGGTACCGCTGCAAGGCGCATCCACGAACACCGCATCGAACACGCCGGAAGGCTGACCATGATCGAGCGGCAAGGTCTTGATGATGGTTGCCCCGGCCCGCGCCGCGCGCTGTTCCAGCTCGAATAGCGCCTCGCCTCGCACATCGCAGGCAAGTATCTCGCCTTGGTTCTGCATGCTGGCAGCGAAGGCGAGACTCTTGCCGCCCGCGCCCGCCGCCAGGTCCAACACCCGCATGCCGGGCCGCGCCCCACACAGTTCCGCGGCGATCTGCGCCGCTTCGTCCTGGAATTCAAAGGCGCCGGATTCAAACAAGGCCGATTTGGACAGATTAGCGGCATCGCCGCTGATGCGGATGCCGTGCGGCGCATAAGGCGTGGCTGTGCAAGCAACACCCTCACCGCTGAGGGCCGTGACGACCGCACCGCGTTCGCGCCTGAGTGTGTTGACCCGAATGTCGGCTGGGGCGCGCGCGATGAACGCCGCCATCTCTTCCTGCAGCCTGTCGCCGAAAGCGCGGCGCAATTCTTGATCCAGCCACTGCGGATATTCGCCCTGTACCCAGCGTGGCGCAGGCCGCGGCGCGGTGGCAATGGCGGAGCGTTCGTCGTCGGTCAGGGGCGCCGGACCATAGCCGCCGGTGAACAACAAAGCAGGATCGTCACCCGCCTCGATCAATGCTGCGATCACCAAGGCCCGGGGCGCGTCGCCGCCCATGCGATGGGCGAAATGGGCGCGGCGGCGCTGAATGGCGAACACCTGCTCGGTAACGGCGCGGCGATCCTTGGAGCCTGCAAAGCGCCGGCTGCGAAACCAGGCTTTGAGAAAGCGGTCGGCGGGCTGGGCGGTCTGTCCCAGCCCTTCCAGAATCTCTATGGCCATTTGCAGACGGGCGGCTGGAGTCATTTGCTGTGGTAAACCAATGTGTTAGACAGGAAAAGGGTTGTTCAGCTTTCCCCTTATAAAGTGGGCATCGACCCGAAAGCCAATTTTCAATGCCGCGCGTGTCTTCCCCTGCCCTGACTTTTGCTCTGGCCGCCGCGCTGGCCGGTTTCGCATTGGCGGCGTTTTCCCCCGGCCTGCTGAATGACGGCGACACCTATTGGCATATCCGCGCCGGGGAATGGATGCTCGCGCATGGCAGCGTGTTGCGCAGCGACGTCTTCTCTTACACCGCTTCCGGCAACAGTTGGCACACCCAGGAATGGCTGGCCGAAATCCTGATGGCGCTAAGCTGGCGCGCGGGATGGCCCGGCGTGCATCTGCTGTTCGCGGGCTGCGCCGGAGCGGCGGCCGCTGTTGTGGCCTTCTTCGCGCGCAAACGCATGGACTTCATACCGGCACTTTTGACGGTGGTGCTGGGCCTGGCCTGCGTCATCGGTAGCCTGTTGGCGCGGCCGCATATGCTGACGCTGCCGCTGCTGGCGATCTGGACAGCCGGGCTGGCGGCGGCGCGCGAGCAAGACACGCCGCCGCCCTGGTGGCTGGCCGGGCTGATGCCGCTCTGGGCCAATCTGCATGGCAGTTTTGTTTTCGGATTGGCGCTGGCTGCCGCCCTGGCAATAGAAGCAGTCGTGCAATCGGCGCAGCCAAAGAAAGCGGCGCTGGGTTGGATGCCTTTCCTGCTGGCCGCCACCGCATCGGCCATGATCACGCCGTTCGGATTCAAGACATTGATGTTTCCGTTCCAACTTTCGGCGCTGCAGGGCCTGGGCCATATCGGGGAATGGCGGCCCAGCGATTTCTCCCATCTCACCCCCTTCGCCATTGCCCTGCTGGCCGCCTTGTTCGTGCTGGGCCGCGGCCGGGTGAAGGTGCCGCCGTTGCGGCTTCTGCTTGTGCTGGGACTGACGGGTTTGGCGCTGGCGCATGCGCGCCACCAGATGCTGTTGGGCGTGACGGCGCCGATCCTGCTGGCCACCGCGCTGGGACAGGCATGGCCCGCCAAAAGCCAGAACCGGCCAGCGCTGTTCGCTGCCATGGCCGGGCTTGCCCTGATCGTGCTGGCGGCGGTGCGCCTGACGATTCCGGTTGCTCGAGCCGACGATCCTGTATCACCCGTTTCCGCCCTCGCGCATGTGCCCCGCTTTGTGCGCGAGACGCCGGTATTGAACGACTATGCTTTCGGCGGCTATCTGATCTGGAACGGCGTCAAGCCCTTTATCGACAGCCGCGCCGATCTGTATGGCGATATCTTCCTGGAGAATTACGCCGACATTGTTTCGCCCGATAAGGATGCGCTGGCCGCCACGCTGACCTTTCATCACGTGCGTTGGACGATTTTTCGGCGAGAGGCGCCGGTGGTGAAACTGCTGGACGCCATACCGGGCTGGCGCCGTTTCTATACCGACAAGCTTGCAGTGGTTCATGTCCACGACTAGCGTGGAGCATCGGCGAAAGCCGGAGCGACAAACTAGAAAAGCGCCATGAGCGACCAAGATGACGATATCAGCGACCGGATACGGCAGCGCGACCTGAAAATCCTTTCCGGGAAATATTATACCTTGCGCCTGGCCAGCTTCGACTACCGGCGCGGCGATGGGCAATGGCAACATCAGGAGCGGGAAAGCTACGACCTTGGCGATGCCGCTGTGGTCCTTCCCTGTGACAGGGCGCGCGGCAAGATTTTGCTGATTCAGCAATTCCGCTGGCCGGTGTTTGAATCCGGCTACCGGAAATTTTTGATCGAGGCGATTGCCGGCAAACTGGACGGCGACACGCCGATCGATTGCATTGCGCGCGAAGCCATGGAGGAAGCCGGCGTCACCATCGCCAATCCGCGCCTGGTCAGCCATTGTTTCCCCAGCCCGGGGGCGGTGAAGGAACGTGCGTCGCTATTCCTGGCGGATTACGATTCCGCCGCGCCCCGCGCCAAGGGCGGCGGCCATGAGCATGAGGGTGAGGACATTACGGTGCTGGAAATCTCCTTGGATGAAGCCCTGGCAATGGTGGAAAGCGGCGAGATCGTAGATATGAAGACGATCCTGCTGCTGCAGGCGGCCAAGCTCCGCACCTAACGCGCGAGGAATTTTCGTTCCTGGCCAGGAGCGAGGAGCGATGCGTACGGGGGTAGTACGTGAGCGACGAGCGACGACGCCAGGGACGAAAAGGACCGCGCGTTTACTGGCCGCCGGGGTGATAGTTGGGAGCCTCGCGAGTAACTGTCACATCGTGAACGTGACTCTCGCGCAGGCCCGCGCCGGTGATGCGCACGAATTGCGCCTTTTTATGGAATTCCTCGATGGTGCGGCAGCCGGTATAGCCCATGGCGGCGCGCAGGCCGCCGATGATCTGGTGCACCACGGTGCCGACCGGGCCCTTGTAGGGCACCTGGCCTTCGACGCCCTCCGGCACCAGCTTCAAGGCGTCGCGCACTTCGGCCTGGAAATAGCGGTCGGCGGAGCCCCGCGCCATGGCGCCGACACTGCCCATGCCGCGATAGCCTTTGTAAGAACGGCCCTGATAGAGAAACACTTCGCCCGGCGACTCCTCGGTGCCCGCCAGCAAAGAACCCACCATCGCCACATCGGCGCCGGCTGCAAGCGCCTTGGCCAGGTCGCCGGAATATTTGATGCCGCCATCGCCGATCACCGGCACCCCGGCATCACGCGCCACGCTCACCGCATCCATGATCGCGGTCAGCTGGGGCACGCCCACGCCGGCGACAATACGGGTGGTGCAGATAGAGCCCGGACCGATACCCACTTTCACGGCATCGGCGCCGGCGTCGATCAGGGCCTTGGCGGCTTCGGCCGTGGCGATGTTGCCGCCCGCCACCTGGGTATAATTCGACGCCTTCTTGATCTTGCGGATGGCGTCGATCACGCCCTTGGAGTGGCCGTGGGCGGTATCGACCATGATCACATCGCATTCCGCCTCGATCAACGCCATCGCCCGCGCGTAACCGTCTTCACCGACACCCGTTGCTGCCGCGACACGAAGACGTCCGCGCTCATCCTTGCAGCTGTTGGGATATTTCTGCGCCTTCTCGATATCCTTGACCGTAATCAGACCGACGCAGCGATAGGCGTCGTCCACCACGATGATTTTCTCGATGCGGTGCTGGTGCAAAAGCCGCTTGGCCTCGTCGGACTTCACGCCTTCGCGCACCGTGACCAGCCTGTCTTTGGTCATCAGCTCGGAAATCTTCTGGCGTGGATCGGCGGCGAAGCGCACGTCGCGGTTGGTGAGAATGCCCACCAGCTTGCCCGCGCCTTTGGCATCGACATTTTCCACCACCGGCACGCCGGAAATGTGATGCCGCTCCATCAGCGACAGGGCTTCGGCCAGGGTCGCGCCCGGCCCGATGGTCACGGGGTTCACCACCATGCCGCTTTCAAACCGCTTTACGCGACGCACATGCTCGGCCTGTTCCTCGATGCCCAGATTCTTATGGATCACGCCCATGCCGCCGGCTTGCGCCATGGCGATGGCCAGGCCGGCTTCGGTCACCGTGTCCATTGCCGCCGATATCAGGGGAATGCCCAGCTCTACCGTCTTGGTGAGACGGGTGCGGGTATCGACTCCGGCAGGAAGAACTTCGGAAGCGCCGGGCACCAGCAGGACATCGTCGAAGGTCAGGGCCTCGCGGATTGTCGGGCTGGTCATAAGCGGGGACGCTCCCTATGGAGCGCCGAGCCTGTATCAGCGGTCCCATATTTTCGCAAGGGGCCGAGAAACTGGCCAATTAAACCGTTGTTAAATAAGGATTTATCACTTTTGTTGGGAACCCCTCCCAGATTGGGGCATTATAGCGGATACGGCCGGCAATTCTGCCGAGTCCCCCCATCATATTCCCAGGAGTGAGCTATGAAGAGTTTCAAACTGATGCTTGGTGCCGCCTTCGCTGTGACCGGCCTTGCTGTTGCTTCTGCCAATGCTGCTCCCGCCGGCGTAAAGGTCGGCACCCTGACCTGCAATGTCGCGGGCGGCATGGGCTTTGTGTTCGGGTCCTCCAAAGACCTGGCCTGCTCGTATGAACCGACCAAGGCCGTGGTGGAGCACTATAGCGGCACGATCTCCAAGTGGGGCGTCGATATCGGCTATACCGGCAAGAGCAAGTTGATCTGGGCGGTGTTCGCGCCCACCTCCGATGTGCGCCCCGGCGCCCTTGAAGGCGAGTATGCCGGCGCCACCGCGCAGGCCACCGTTGGTGTCGGCCTGGGCGCCAATGTTCTGATCGGCGGCCTGGACAAGTCCGTCGCCCTGCAGCCTGTCAGCGTGGAAGGCTCGACCGGCCTGAACGTGGCGGCTGGCATCGGCTCGATCAGCCTGAAACACGCGAAGTAAGATTTGAAGTAAGATTTCACGGAATGGCAAAGGCCCCGGCTGGAAACAGCCGGGGCCTTTTGTTTGCGCCTCGCCCAAGCTCGGCGCGTTCGGCACTCAAATCGGTCCGCTGAACCGATTTGTCCCGCTATCGCGGGTCGTGCCTCACTACTTGACGGTGATTGTCGCCTTCATCTTGGGATGGATGGAGCAGATATACTTGAACACGCCCGGGCGATTGAAGGTGAAGCTGTAGCTGTCATTCTGATCCAGCGCGGGCGAGCGGAACATGCCGTCCACACTGGCGATGGTATGGGGTTCGCCGTCCATGTTTTTCCACACTACGGTGGTGCCCGCGGCGATGTTCAGCTCCATCGGCGAATAGTCGAAATTCTTGATGGTGACGGAAACATCGGCCGCTTCCGCCGCGTGAAGCCCGGTCGCGGTAATCGCAAGCAAAGCAAAAGCAAAAAGTCTGGGCGTCATGGTCTGCTCCGGTTCAGGCCAGGGTGGAGTCGGCCAGGGCAAGATGGCGCTTGCGGTCCGGGGTCGCCATGGTGACGCCCAGCATGCCCGGCAACTGGCCCGCCGGCACAAGCAGCGGGCCAGGTCCGGATCCGACACCCGCTGCCGGCTGGGGATAGGCCGTGGAGCGCGCGGTGTGGAACAGGATATTGCCTTCGACCTTCTGAACGATCTGATGGATATGGCCATTGAGCACGGTGACCGAACCAAAGCGGCGCAGCAGCGCGGCGATCTGCTCGCCCTCGCCGGTGCCCCAGCCCCAGGGTTCGTAGACCGTCCATAACGGCATATGGGCGAACACCACCACCGGCTGGCTGGCGGAGCGGCCGGTAAGATCATCCTTGAGCCAGGCAAGCTGGTCTTCGCCCAGCGCGCCCAAACCGTTGGGTTTGAAATTCATCACATTGACCAGGGCGATAAAATGCACCCCCTTGGCGTCGAAACTGTAATAGCCCCGATTGTCCGAGGCTTTGCCGAAACGGGCAAAAAATTCCGCCCCAGGTCCGTCCGTCACGTCATGCTCGCCCGGCACGACATGCATTTCACTCACCTTGAGCCGCGACAAAAGCTGGTTGGCGGTGTCGAACTCACTGGCCTTGGATAGATGCGTGACGTCGCCGGTATGCAGGGCAAAGGCGGGCGGGGACGGCAGGGCATTGACCGCGTCAATGGTGCCGTTCAAGGTCCCGATGACGTCGGGATTGGCGTCCTTGTTGAACCCGATATGGGTATCGCTGATCTGCAGGAACAGCGGCGTTCCCACTTCTTCTATACGGGCCTCAGCCATGTCAAAGGCACTGAACACCCCGCCCGACAGGGTGAACAGGGTTCCGGCGCCTACACCAAGGCATTTGAGGGCATCGCGGCGATTGGTCATGGGGAAAGTCTCCAGTTTGCAAGGAGGAGACTTCGGCGGTGCGTGTTTTATTCCCGCTGTTGCTGCGCCAGCTGGGAAAATTTCCGGAAGGCGGCGGCGTCGACATCCGAGACCGCGGCGTAATCCATGTCGCCGCTTTTCCAGAAACGGGTGCGAAAGCCCCGGTTGATGCCGGGGGCCGGAAGCGGCGCGCCCCGGTCGGGCCAGGCAAACAGATCCAGCTGGTGATTGCCGTGGCGATAGACCGAAACCGCGGCGCGGGTACCAGCCACGTCATCGACGCGCCCGCCCGTCAGCACAAAACCGGCATCGGCAAAGTCGGTGACCGGCGGCGAAATCCCCGCATGTTCGGCCAGCCAGGGCTTGACGGTGTGATGGTTGCTGGACGCCACCATGATCGTCTTTCCGCTGGTCAAGGCGCGGGCATGCGCATCGGCAACCGACTGCGCCAGGGTCGCGGCCGAAGGCGGCAGCATGGCAAACAGTGCAAAACCCGCAGCCAGTGCGGTGAGCCCGCTACCGCTGGCCGCGCCATACCAGAAGCCCCGTGCGGGCTTGCGCGCCGTCTCACGATCCAACCTCGCAGCCAGCCGCAGGCGCAGGCTTTCCGGCGCCCGATACCGCGCGCTTTTGCGCAAGGCATCGCTGAGGTCGGCGGCTTGCACCGCCAAGGCCTGACAATCGATGCAACTTTCCAGATGACGTTCGGCGGCCTCAGCCTCCGCGCCGTGCAATTCCCCGTCCAGATAGCTTTGGGTACGCAGGCTTTCTTGGCAGTTCATAGGCAATCCTTCGCAGTCTCCCGCAACAGCGCGCGGGCCCGGGCAAGCCGCGACATCACCGTGCCGATGGGCGTGCCGGTGACCTCGGCAATCTCGCGATAACTCAAATCTTCCATTTCGCGCAGGATCAGGACCTCGCGAAATTCCTCGGGCAGCTCGGCGACCAGGGCATCGAGCCGGCGGCGCGTGCCCGCCTGGATTGCGGTTCCTTCAGGATCGTCATCGGCGGCCAGATTTTCGTCTTCCAGGCTGGTATGGCCCCGTCTCTTGCTGGCGGCCCCGGCGCTGCGCCAGCAATTGCGCACAATGGTCAGAATCCAGGCCTTGGCGTCGCCGCCCCGGAAGCCGTCAAAAGCCCGGAAAGCCCGCAGCATGGCATCCTGCACGATGTCGTCGGCATCGGCGGGCGAGCGCGAAAGCCAGCGGGCCAGATTATAGGCCGCATCCAGGTGCGGCAGGGCCTGGGCCTCAAATCTCTGGCGGCGGTCATCCATAAAAGAACAAGACTTCCCGGCCCCCGGCTTTATTCCCGAGACCTGCGAATTATTTTTCCGGCCCCTTGAAGCCTAACGCGACCACGTACAATTCCACCGACTCCTGGCGCGAGGCCGGCGGCTTGACGTGCTTGACCTCGCGAAAGGCCTTTTTCAGCCGCGCCAGCAAATCGCTGGACGAGCCGCCCTGAAACACCTTGCCGACAAACGTGCCGCCAGGCCTCAGCACGTCCAAGGCAACCTCCAGAGCGATCTCCACCAATGCGATGGTGCGGATATGGTCGGTGGCGCGATGACCGGTTGTAGGGGCGGCCATGTCGGTCAAAACGATGTCCGCCTCGCCGGCCAATGCCTGTTTCAGCATGGCGGGCACGTCCGGATCGGTCAGATCGGCCTTAAAAAAAATGACTCCGGGAATTTCTTCCATCTCCAGCACATCGGCGGCAACCACGGTTGCGCCCTTGGCGGCGGCCACCTGGCTCCAGCCGCCGGGCGCCGAGCCCAGATCGAGCACCCGTGCGCCTTTTTTGAGAAAGCGGAATTTCTGATCCAGCTCGACCAGCTTGAAAGCGGCCCGGCTGCGATAGCCGCTCGACCGGGCCGCGGCGACATAGGGATCGTTGAACTGGCGCTGCAGCCAGGCGCGCGACGATGCCGTGCGCCCGCGATCCTTTTTGACTTTGACGGGCACGCGGCCGCGCCCGGATGCATCGCCGGATTTCATGACAATTCCCGGCTCAACCGGCGCAGCATGCCTTCCCGCAAGCCACGATCGGCGACCCTAAGCACCGGCGCCGGCCATAGCGAGCAGATGGCGCAAAAGATGGCGCAGCCCGGCAGCATGAGATCGGCCCGCTCGGCGCCGATGCTGCCGATCCTGGCCAGGGCCGCGGTATCCTGTCCCAGCAGCCGCTCCACCACCCGTAGCATATGCGCGGTTTCGTGCCAGCTGCCGTCCACTCTTGTGCGGTTGTAACGCGGCAGCTTGAGCGCGATGGCCGCGAGGGTCGTCACGGTGCCGGAGGTGCCCAGCAGATGATAATGTTCGCCATCGAAGTCGCGGCTCATCTGGCGTGCAAAGGGTTCGAAACGCGCTTTCAAATCCGCCTGCATCCGGTCGAACCCGGCGCGGCTGGTCGAAGACTGGCCATAGCCCTCGGCCAAGCTCACCACCCCCACCGGCACGGAGGCGGAGAACTTCTTCTCGGGACCAGCGGGTCCTTTCTGCAGCAGGATCACTTCGGTGGAGCCGCCACCGATATCGAACACCAGCGCGCCGCGGTAACGGCGCCCGATCAGGGGCGCGCAGCCGTCGGCCGCCAGATCGGCCTCCTCCTCAGCCGAGATCACTTCCAGTTCAAGACCGGTCTGGCCGCGAACGCGGGCGGCCAGCTCCGGGGTGTTGCCGGCCAGCCGCGCCGCCTGGGTTGCGATGGCGCGTACGTGTTTGACTTTGTGCTTTTCGATCCGGTCGGCACACACTTTCAGGGCCGCGACTGTGCGCGTCATAGCGGCTTCGCAAAGAGTTCCGGTCTGGTTCACGCCTTCTCCCAGCCGCACAATGCGGGAAAAGGAATCCACCACCCGAAACCCCACTGTGCCGCCCTCGCGGGTCTGGACCGGCGCCGCGATCAGCAAGCGGCAATTGTTGGTGCCCAGATCCACGACCGCCAGCAAAGGCCCAAGCCTGGTATCGTCTTCGCCGGATTTCTGGCGGTTTCCGTGCATTTTTCCCCCAGCGCGATAGCGCTGCCTGATCCCAATCTAGCACAGATGGAAGCCTGGGGTGCGGGCAAACTTGGCCCAAAAGCGGGGCGAAAACCCGTCCTTGCAAGGGGTTGGCGGCTGGTCTAAAGGGGCGGTCCCGGTGGGGGCAGCCCCCTGATGGGGGATCGTCTAACGGTAGGACTGCAGACTCTGACTCTGCCTGTCTAGGTTCGAATCCTAGTCCCCCAGCCAGCCAGCCGCGGTCTCCGCCCGCGCAGTGCATGGCTATACAAATATTCCCCATATTCCCGAGGCTTGTCGCATTAGAAGTGCTCGCCTTGGCGAAAGGGCCCATGCCTGGTCGCGGCCGCCACCAGAAAAGCGGTAGACCAACCAATCATCAAAAACCCGTTTATGCCTTCCAGTGCCGTCAGCAAGCGCCACGCCGGAGCAATACGGATTTCGCCGTAGCCGAGCGTCGAAAACATGGCGCTGGAAAGGTATAGCGCGTCGGTCAGGTCGAGCGTGACTTTGAGCAAGACATAGGCGATCGCCCAACTCCAGACCTCGAGGGTAAGAATGCCAAGAATGCCCAACACCGTGCCGGTCATGACCAAGGTGCGGCCGACACCGTGGTTGTGAAATCCTAGCCAGCGGGCCAGGGGCGGCGTGGCAGCAGCGACCAATATCAACCCAACCGTATGGATCAAGACAGTAAGCGCAACCAAGCCGGAGCCGACGACGAGATCTTCCAACATCAGCTTATACTAGAGGTGAACTGCGACTTGTCTTTGCGCCCGCTCAAATTACCAGGTGCGAACCCGGCCCACATCGACGTGAACAAAATCGGATTGGGGATAGTAGCCAACACCTCCAACACGCTGGGCAAGCGCGGCAGTATGCAAAGCCGCCAGCGAGCGGCCGGCGATCCGAATGTCGATCGCCATGCCTTGCATGTGCAAACTTTTGGAGGCGACACCGGAATGCTCATGTTCGCCACGCAGCATGGCGTTGGTCTTGGGCGAGCGGTAAGCGGAAATCACGCTCACTGGTTCGGTTGTCTCCAGGCGCGCGCGCAGCATCGAAAGCAAATCGAGCAACCGTGGCGCGATGGGATAGACGTCTCCGGAACGAAAATCGCGCAGCACATGATTCACTTGCGCCAATGCGTCCGGGAAGTATTGGCCCTCCGCCCAATACTCAACTTTCAGTTTTTCCCCGGTGTGGAGGTTGTCGAAAGACAGCAGCCGGGTTCCCGAGTCGTTGGCAAACGCCGAACGCGGGACAAACAGACTCGCGCCTGCTCCGGCAAGAAAATGGCGCCGTCCAACGAGAGGCAGCCGCAAGTGAGCCTTTGGCATGGGGAATTTTTTAGCAGGTGGGAATTTCCACATCAAACATTTTACCCTTTGGCACAGGCGGCGAAATTGGCGGCAACCCGCACCGGCTGGGTGCCCATGGCCGCGATAAGACGCTGATCCCGGCCGTAAATATCGGGGCGGGTCTGCAGCGCGCCGTCGGACCCGGCGAAAACCGTCCAATAGAGGAAATAGACCGGCAGTCTTCTGGACAGGGGAAGATACTGCGTTTGGCCGGCATCAATCGCCTGAGCGATATTTTTCATAGTCTCCAGATCGCCGGACAATGCATAGGAAGCGAGCGGCAAAATCTCCTCAACCCGGACACAGCCATGGCTGAGTGCGCGCTTGGCTCTGGCGAAAGCCGCCTTGCCCGGTGTGTCGTGCAAATAAACATCAAAGCGGTTCGGCAGTTCGATCTTGATCCGGCCTAGAGGGTTACGCGGACCGGGATACTGCCGGATCTGATAGGGAAATGTGCCAGCCCGGACAGCGCGCCAGTTGACATGCAAACCATGAGGATCACCCGGCGGACCGTTGAGAAGAACCATGTCCTGGTGGGCCAGATAAGCGTGATTGACTTTCAACTTGGGCAGAATTTCCTTGGCCGCGATCGACCGAGGAACAGTCCAGGGCGGATTAACGGTTATGCCGGCACCTTCTGCCCGCAAGATCGGAGTAGGATTGTCCGGCCGGCCCACGATCACGCGCGAGGCCAGAACCATTTTCCCCCCAAGCCAAAGTTGCAACTGAGCATCGGCGGCATTGATGACAATGCGGTCCGACTCCATTGTTGGGGGAAGCCAGCGCCAGCGTTCCATATTGGCGGCGATCCGGTCTGCCGCCACGGTGTTGTGCGCCAGGCCAGCCTTCAGAGCGGCATATTCCGGATATTGCGGCGCCAGTGAACCCAGAAGGCCGGCCAAGCGGCCATGGCGCAGCGCGTCGTTTAGCAGCGAGCTTGCATCCAAATTGCGGAGCGGCAGGCCGACATCGGTATCAAGCGCCCGCAGGTCCGGCCGCCCCACCGCCAGGTCGCGCATATAGGCCAGCACAGCAGCGCTGATCGCGACGTCATCGGCTGTTGCATCGCCGCGGTTGAGAGACACACGGTATCGTTCGGGATCGAGTCCCTCGCTGGCGGCGTTCGACAACACGGCAATCGCCTGCTTGGCGTCGGCCCCGGCGCTTCCACTCCAGGCCAGGGCGCCGTTGCGCTGTTGGTAAAAGGGGCGCGCGAGCCACCCGTCCTTCGTTGAGGACAGGGCATTTTCCATAGCGGGGCCGAAGCCATTCGGCTGCGCCGCAGCAGCGCCCCCCACCAGCAATAGAGCCGCCAAAATGATCGGTCGCCAGGACATGACCGGCAGCATCGGATCAAACGCGCAGCAAGGCTTTGATTTGGCGCAAGGCGGGGGCAGCGGGACCGCCCTAGCTTCATAACCGGAGGATGCCGTGAAGCACGCCATCATCATCGCCCATCCTAAGGCGCAGAGCTTTACCGCCTCGGTTGCCGATGCCTATGTTCGCGCCTGTGGAGCGCTTGGGCACAGCACGGTGATCCGTGATCTCTACCGCCTCTGCTTCGACCCCTGCCTTAAAGCCGGCGAGCTGCCCTTTGCTGAAAATTTCAAGCCCGCGCCCGACGTTATCGCCGAACGGGCCCTGCTGAAGGACTGCGATGTGTTCGCCTTCTTCTATCCGCTTTGGCTGAACAGCCCACCCGCAATCGCCAAAGGCTATCTTGAACGTGTTTTTGGCTTTGGGTTCGCTTACGGCGAAGGTGGGCACAGTTACAACCCGCTACTAAAGGGCCGCAAACTCATCAACTTCAGCGCGTCGGGCGCTCCAACAACCTGGCTCCGGCAGACCGGTGCCCTGGGCGCGGTCCAAACCCTGTTCGACAGTTATTTCGCCGAGCTTTGCGGCATGACATTGCTGCCGCATGTCCATTTCGGATCGATCACGCCGGGCGCCAGCGAATTCTACATTCGACCCAAGCTCGAAGAGGTAGCAAAAACCGTCAACCATCATTTTGGGAGCTAGAAATGGGACTGATGAATATCCGTCTGGAACTGGGCCGTGACCGCGAGTTTCCGGAAGGCGACCCCCGTCACGGTTACGAATTCGTGGCGCCATTGGACCGTAATGGACATCTCGACGCCGCGGCATGGGGGACGGAAAAGCAAAGGTGTACGGTTCGCAGCTTCCGGCCCGGCCAGCCCGAGCGCAAGGGATTGCTGCGTCGCGTCGGACGCGGCTGGCGCTTCGACTATCAGCCGCAACGGAAGGAAGATGACGAACCTTTTTTCAAACTGGACCGTCATGTCGTGGCGCCCGGTTTTTACGTCACCATTACCGAGGACGATGGCGTTCAGCGCCCCTTCAAGATCGTGGCCGTGACGCCCGTGCGGGTGCCGGCATGAATCACTGTCGCCTCGTTCGCGAAATGGACCGGAGGACGCCGTGACGAAGGACGTAGAACTGATCACAAAAATCGAGATAATGCCCGATCTCTGGGCCACGAACATGATGCCTGAGGGGGTTATCGAACGGTGGCTGGTTCCTGAAGGCAGCCGCGTCGAGGCAGGCGATCCTATTGCCACCGTTCGTATTGAAGATGCGCTGCATGAACTTGTCGCGCCTGCACGGGGCCGGTTGAACATCGGTCTGAAGGTCAATAGCGTGATTGAGCCTGGCGCCGCCCTCGGCACCGTCACACGGCAGGTGTCAATCGCCTAGTCGGGCTCCGTCCAACCGATCTTCATGAATTTCCAGAAACCAGCGTCATCCGCACCAGTTCCGGCAGGCTGGAAGCCCCCATCTTCGTCATCACATTGGCCCGGTGGACCTCGACGGTGCGGGGGCTCAGGCCCAAATCATAGGCGATGGTTTTGTTGGGGTTGCCCGCCAACAGGCCGTCAAGAACCTCTTTCTCGCGCGGCGTGAGGGAGGCAATGCGAGTCTGGATCTGCGCGATCTCAGTGGTGGGGCGATCCGCCTTGCGTTCACGGCCAAATGCTTCCCGCACCGCGGCCAGCAGTACATCATCGGCGAAGGGCTTTTCGATAAAGTCCACCGCGCCGCCTTTCATCGCGGCCACCGCCAACGGCACATCGGCATGGCCGGTCATGATGACGACAGGCATGCGTGCGCGCTTTTGCTGGAGCAGCCGCAGAAGCTCTACCCCATCGATTCCCGGCATCCGCACATCGCTGACAACGCATCCAGACTGGAAATCCTCGCATCTCTCAAGAAAAGCGGATGCGGAATCGTAAACCTTTACCGCAAGGCCGGCGGTTCCAAGAAGAAAAGCCAGCGCCCGACGAACATCCTCGTCGTCGTCAATCAGATGGACGAGACCGCTAGAGGGCATCTTCCTCTCCTTCAATGCTCTTCAGGGTTAAACGGAATATTGTGCCGCCGGCGGGATTGACCTCGGCCCAGAGTCGGCCACCATGCGCTTCCACGATGGTGCGCGAAATGGACAATCCGACACCCATGCCCTGCGGCTTGGTTGTCATGAATGGCTGAAAAAGCTTTTCCGCGATCTCGGGCGCAATGCCAGGACCAGTGTCTTTTACTGAAATTTCCGCGGTTTCCGAGTCTATCCAGTGGGTCGAAACCTCCAACTCTCGCTTTTCGACCTCCTGCATTGCCTCGATGGCATTGCGCACAAGGTTCAGTATCACCTGCTGCATCTGAATTCGGTCGACGAGAACCAGACCAACAGCAGGGTCAAAGACAAAGGAAACCTGTGCACCGCTCTCCTTGGCGCCGACCAGTGCCAGCGCGCTCGCCTCTTCTACCAGCTTGGCCAAGTTTTCCGGCCGGCGGTCGGTTTCCCCGCGCGCCACGAACTCCCGCAGCCTTTTGATGATCTGCCCTGCCCGCAGCATCTGCTCTGCAGCGCTCTCGACCCCGCCGCGCGCGATCGGGATATCGTCCGGTCTGCCGCCATCCAATAGCCGCCGCACACCATTGAGATAGGCCGTAGCCGCCGTCAGAGGCTGGTTGAGTTCATGCGCCAAGGTCGAAGCCATTTCGCCGAGTGCGGTAAATCGGGACATGAAAATCAGCTCTGACTGCAGATCTTGCAGCCGCTGCTGAGTCTGTTGCCGCTCGGTCAGGTCGCGAACGAAACCGGTAAAGAATCGACGATCGCCGGAGCGCATCTCGCCCACCGCCAGCTCCATGGGAAACGTCGAGCCGTCCTTGCGCTGGCCCACCACAAGCCGCCCCACGCCGATAATGCGTCGTTCGCCTGTGGCCATATAGCGCGACAGATAGGCATCATGATGGCCGCGATAGGGCTGCGGCATCAGGATGCTCACATTTTGGCCCACCGCCTCGCTCGCCTGGTAACCGAAAAGCCTCTCCGCCGTGGCGCTGAAAGACTGCATGATACCGCGCGTATCGATTACCACCATGGCGTCGGGAACGGTGTCCAGGACAGATTGAAGGTGAGCCTCGCGCTCCCGCAGTGCCGCCTGCGCCGCGCGCGCGGCGGTGATATCGCGCGCCACCTTGGACGCGCCTATCAGCATCCCTTTCTGGTCCCACACCGGTGACACGGTGACCGAAACATCGATGATACCGCCGTCCTTGCAACGGCGGCGGGTTTCGAAATGGTCGACTTTTTCGCCCTTGCGCACGCGCGCAAGAATTTCTTCCTCTTCCTTCTCCAACCCCGGCGGCAGGAGCAATTTGATCGGCTTTCCGATCATCTCCTCTGCGCTGTAACCGAAGATCGCCTCTGCACTTCTGTTCCAGTCGGTGACAATGCCTTCCAGAGTTTTTCCGATGATTGCATCGTCCGAAGAAGACACGATTGCGGCAAGCCGGCTGTTTTCCAGATGAGCGGAATGGCGCGCTTCTATATCCAGGACGATACCATCCGCCATGCCGGGATTTGTGGACGCCCGGCCACGCATTCGTCGCCATTTGCCATCGGCCGCAATGCGAAAATCAAGGTCCAGTAGCTTTCCGGCATACAAGTTTTCGTGCAGCGCCTGCTCTGCTGCCGGCCGGTCGTGGGAATGGATCAGCGCGAGGAATTCGGTCTCGGTCAACACGGTTCCGACTGCGGCGACCAGCGCGGCGGCCTGGGCGCTCAGCGTCACGCGCTGTTCGGCCAGTTGCCAGCGCCAAATGCCGATGCCCGCCGCCTCGATAGCGGTATCTGATTCCGGCAGGGCCGGCCCGGAGATGTCGGATGCGACTGTCATTTCCGTGTAGCCTAATCGCGCACCAGCAGAACCGCCAGCCGGCTTGATCGGGGTCAAGGCGGCGCGCGCGGCTGTCTGCAACAAGGTCACCGAAATCAGCAGGATTGCCCTTATGAAAGCATTGGTTTACCGCGGCCCGGGCTTTAAAGCCCTGGAGGAGCGCCCCAAGCCGGCCCTGCAGGCGGCAGGCGACGCCATCGTCAAGATCACCAAAACCACAATCTGCGGCACCGATCTGCACATCCTGAAGGGCGACGTCCCGACTTGCACCCCCGGACGCATTCTCGGCCATGAGGGCGTTGGTATTGTGGACAGCGTCGGGCCCGGCTGTACGTCGTTCAAACCCGGGGATCATGTTCTGATCTCGTGCATATCGTCCTGCGGCAAGTGCGATTATTGCCGGCGCGGCATGTATTCCCACTGTCGCAGCGGCGGTTGGATTCTAGGCCACACGATTGACGGTACCCAGGCCGAATATGTTCGTATCCCGCACGCCGATACCAGCCTTTACCCTGTCCCCGCAGGCGCTGATGAGGAAGCGTTGGCCATGCTAAGCGACATCCTGCCAACCGGTTTTGAGTGTGGCGTTTTGAACGGCAAGGTCACGCCAGGCGCGACGGTGGCAATCGTCGGCGCCGGCCCCATCGGCCTGGCCACCCTGCTGACCGCCCAATTCTATTCGCCTTCCAGGATCATCATGATCGATCTGGACGACGGCCGCCTGGAGGTCGCCCGGCGGTTCGGCGCCACGGACACCATCCACAGCGGCAAGGAAGACGCCGCGGCAAAGGTCATGGCGCTGACCGGTATCGGCGTGGACACAGCCGTCGAAGCCGTGGGGATTCCCGCCACATTCGAACTCTGCCAATCGCTGATCGCGCCGGGCGGGACCATCGCCAATGTGGGCGTCCATGGGCAAAAAGCCGACCTGCATTTGGAAAGGCTGTGGTCTCACAATATCACGATCACCACACGGCTGGTTGATACCGTCAGCACCCCCACCCTGTTGAAGGCGGTGATGTCCAAAAAGGTGGATGCCGGCTCCCTGATCACCCACCGGTTCACCCTGGACCGCATCCTGGATGCCTACGAAACCTTTGGCCGGGCAGCAGAAACCCACGCTCTGAAGGTCATCATCAGCCCCTGACTACGTATAATCCCTAAGGATCAAACCGAATTTTTTCGCTGCCAGCCGGTCGTTAGAAGAGAGGGGTAAACCAGCTTCAGGAGACAGCGATGTCGGCTCAAATGGCTCTCAGAACCCTTCCTTCCTCTCCCGCCGCAGCCGTCAAGGCTCGGACCGCCTGGATGGCCGGGCAGGATACCCGGGAACCGCTCCGCACCGCCGGCACGGTGATCCATATCGCACAGGGGCGCGAGGTCTTTGCCGAAGGCGACGACACCGATGTCTTCTACAAAGTGGTTTCCGGGGTGGTGCGTGCCTGCAAGTTTCTCAGCGATGGCCGCCGCCAGATTGAAGCCTTCCATGTCGCCGGCACTCTGTTCGGCTTTGAGCTGGGTGAAGAACGCCTGATGTCGGCCGAAGCGGTCAGTGACTGCACCCTGGTTTCCTATCGTCGCCACAGCGTCCAGGCGCTCGCCCAGAAGGACCAGACGGTCAGCCATCAGCTGTTCCAGTATGCGATGCAGAAGATGGCGCAGGCGCAAGGCCATTCTCTGCTCCTGGGCCGCCGCGGTGCGGCCGAAAAGGTCGCCACTTTCCTCCTGGACTGGGCCAAGCATTCGGCCGACAAGCGGCTACTTCACCTCGCCATGACCCGCCAGGACATCGCCGACTATCTGGGCTTGACCATCGAGACGGTCTCCCGCAGCCTCACCCAGTTCGAGCGCGACGGCGTCATTGCCCTGCCCTGCGCCCGCCAGGTCAAAATTCTCAACACCGACGTCTTGGAAGACTTGGCCGCCTGACGCCACCCCGCGCGAGGCAAGCCTGAAACGTCCCCGGTCCCAATGCCGGGGACGTTTCTCTTTGGTCGACTTCTATCTTTATCCAATAATCGCGGGAGCTACCGGGCCGGCGCCAGTCCGCGGTGCTCTGCGACATCCTTTAGGACATCTGTGGCCAGCTCATGACCTGGGTCGTAACTATAGGAAGCCATCATAAAGGCGCCCGGTGTGTTCTGGACGGTCGGCGGAAAACCAGGCGGACATTTGGGGCTGCCCGGCCGGCCACACCGGGCTGGCAGGATTCCCATCATGATAAACATGCCGTCAATCGCATTATCGCGTCGCCGCGCGTCCTTGATGTCGGCAGCGCCTGCGATTTCGCCTGCCGACAAGCGGGCCAGCCCCCTGCCGAACCAGGCTGATGCCTGTTGGGGACGTGCCCGCAGCGAGATCGAATAGTCCGCGATTGAGGCACTGAAACGCTTCATGCGCAAATAGACCAAGCCCCGGCTGTTAAGCGCGCCTGGCGCGTCTGGCTCAATCGACAGGGCCCGATTGCAGGCTGTCAGCGCCTGGCCCAACTGCCGCCCCGAGCCCGCCTGTGCCCAGCACAAGCCGTTCCAATAGGCGGCCTTTTGCGGGGACACGGCCAGCGCCTTGCGGAACTGCCCGGCTGCCGCCGTATATTGCCCCAAGCCGCTCAGGCTTTGGCCGTAACCCGCAAGATCATTGTCGTCGGCGGGCTTTAACCGCAACGCCGCGCGAAAGTCAGCCGCCGCGCGCTCGAAGCGATGCTCAAGCAGATAGGCATAGCCACGCAACTTATAGGCATCCGCATCCTGTGGGTTGACGTCCAGTGCATGGCCGCAGGCCTCTTCAGCACGCGCCAAGTTACCCCGGGTTAACTGATCCAGGCAGAATAGCAGAAACAGGTTCCCGGATTTCTCGTTACCCAACCGGTCGGCCAGCAAGGGGGCGGGCAGCTTGTCCTGTTTTGGCGGTAACGATACCGCGATTGGACGCGCCGCGGCCGGGCCCGACAACCACAGCGCCACGGCCATCATCGGCAACAGCCGAACATTTCTCATCGGGACTCCTCCATTTGCTCATAGAGGAGGAAAAAGAACGCTTCCGCCTTGATCGCGCGCAACCCACGGGCTTGATCCAGATCAACGCCAATCGGGAGGCGGAATGCGAGTTTTCCCGGGACTGAAGGAGGATGACATGCAGACTTTCGATATTGAAATTCTTGTCCTTATTATCGGGGCATTTTCTTTGTTTGGCGGCGTGTTGGGCTGGGCATCCTGGGACGAATCCCGGAGAGCGCGCCAGAACCGGAAATGAATCACAGACAGGTGGCAATAAAACCGGGCATCCGGAATGCGTTCGCCGCGCTCGCGGGCACGAGCATGGCGATTGCGGTGCGAAATTTGGTGGGCTGAACGTGGAGCTTAGAACAGCCATTCGTCTCCGCCGCGCGGTCAGGGACTATACCGAGGCGCCTGTCTCCGCCGCTGTCTTGCGCGACTTGATCTCGGCGGCGAGTTGGGCGCCCAGCGCCATGAACGAACAGCCCTGGCACTTTACCGTTGTTACCGATGCGGCGCTGCTGGATGAGATTTCCCGCTGCTCCAAGGAATGGATGCTGAAAGATGTGGCCGCCATGCCGCGGCCCGGTCATTTTCGCGACCTTCTGGCCGATCCGGCCTTCCACATTTTCTACCATGCGCCCGCGCTGATCGTCATTTCGGTTCCGGCCGACAGGCAATGGAGCACGGAAGACTGCTCCTTGGCGGCGCAGAATATGATGCTGGCCGCTCTGGAGCAAAAACTGGGCAGCTGTTGGATTGGCTTCGCCCAGGGTTGGCTCAACACAGAAGATGGCCTCAATCTCTTGGGCCTTGCCCTCCGCAGCCGCGTTGTTGCGCCCATCATCGTGGGTTATCCCAAGGCAGCACCACCGCCGGTAGCTCGCAAGGCGCCGCTGATCACCTGGATCGGCAAGATCGCTGTGCCGCCCGAACCCGCATCGCCACCTGACATAGGAACCCGGACCCTCATTCATCCCTAGGAGCCATCCATGAAAGGTGATTTGATCTTTTTGCTTTTCGCCGTCGCCGCCATCCTGGTTGCCGGAGCAGCCATGAATGATGGGCGTGGAAAACGCTGGCCGAGCAGAGACAACTAGAAGCATCCTCGCCGACGGTATCCTGGAGTTGCCGCAAACCAGCATGAATGACGTCGAAATTCTCCAAAGAGCAGGTCTTGCCGCCGCGATCGGCCTGTTGATCGGTATTGAACGTGGCTGGCAGGCACGGCAAGCCAGGGATGGCGCGCGCGTTGCCGGCATTCGGACCTACACCTTGATCGGCGGCCTGGGCGGCATCTGCGGCCTGCTGCCCGGCGCCATCACGCTTGGCCTGTGTCTCGCCGGTTTTGCGATCCCCTTCGGCGCTTTCGAATGGCGGCGTGCCAAAGAGTCGGACAATTATTCCGCAACCGGCTTTATCGCCGGGCTTCTGACTTTTGCCCTGGGTGCCTATGCAGCACGGGGCAGTTTGGTGGTGGCGGCCGCAGGCGGCGTGGTTGTGGCCGCCATATTGGCGGAACGCCGGCTCATGCATTCCTTCTTGCGGCACTTGAAATGGATAGAGCTGCGCGCTGCCCTGGTCCTTCTGGTCATGACCGTGGTGTTGCTTCCCGCCCTCCCCAACCGGACGGTTGACCCCTGGAATGCACTGAATCCACACCAAATATGGCTGATGACAGTCCTGGTCGGCGCAGTATCCTATGCCGGCTATATCGCGGTGCGGATCGCCGGAGAGCGCCGCGGCCTGCTGTTCGCTGCCATGGCGGGAGGTGTTGCAACCTCAACTACCGTAACCTGGACATTCGCCCGTCTGGTCAAACGAAATCCCGCCGCGCTGCCGGAAGTGATGGCGGCCATCCTTGCGGCCTGGATTGTCTCGTTATTGCGCATGACGGCAATCGCGGTCGTGATAGCACCTAGCCTGTTGGCGCCACTTGGTGCCCCGATCGGTGTCGCATCGATTTTGCTGCTGATTCCCGCTGCTCTGGCCTATCGCGCGGCGGGAAAAGCGGGAGCGCAAGGGCTGATTCTCAAGGATCCCTTCGAGCTGCCCCTGATGTTGAGGTTCACGGCGCTGGTGGCTGGAATCATGCTGCTGTCGAAAATGATGTCTTCGGGCCCATCAGGCCTATTCGCGCTTGGCGGCCTGACGGGCCTGCTGGATGTGGACCCGATAACGCTTTCCATGGCGCAGATGGCAGGCGCGGGGATCACACTGGGGGTTGCCGCCTCCACCATACTGATCGCCGCTGCCGCCAATGGGCTAGCGAAGTCCGTGCTGGCGATCGCGTTTGGCGGGCCACGGCTGGGACTGGCGTTGAGCGCTATAGCGCTGCTGGCCTTCGGTGCAGGCGCTGCGGTCTTTTTCAGGGCAGGATAGCCCCGCCAATTGGATTGCACGCACCCGTTGATCCGGATCAAGGCGAGACCGGCATTGCCGTGCCCTACTGTCCAGACCCCCGATGGGAGCGTTCATGCGCTACTTTTTTGACCTGTTTATCGATGGCAGCCTCATTCCCGATAATGAGGGCAGAGAATTTGAAACTGTTGAAGCTGTTCAACGAGAAGCGATCCAATTGGCGCTGGAATTGAAACAGGAGTTTCCGCGTGATGGTGAAGCGGCGATGGGGAACCTCGTTGAGGTCAGCCGTGAAGACGGGAGGCGGATTTTGGCGCTTCCCATTCATCGGCACCAGTGCGGTCTCGAGACCGGCCTCTGACTGTTATGCCCTATCATCAATTCTTCGGAAGGAGGCGTTCATGTTCCAGGTGAGGCTCGAGACTCTTGTCTGGTCGACGGTTATCGTGTCGGCACTGTCCGGCGCGGCTCCCCAAGCCAACGCAGCCGCGATGGCCTCCAAATCCGTGCTCGACGTGGCGGAGGGCAACCGGGTTGCACATACTCTATGCATCAATTGCCACATGGTGGACACAGGCGGCCCAGCAATACGCACTGATCGATTGCTGTCCTTTTCCGCGATCGCCAACCAGGAAGGCCTGACTTCAACCACGCTTCCGGCTTGGCTCAACGCCTCGCATAAGAAAATGCCGGACTTCAATTTAACGCGTGACGAGATTAGGCAGGTTTCGGCCTATATCCTGAGCCTGCGCAAATAGCAGCCCAATCGGGACGCGGGCGCAAAATAGAATCAATCATCGTCAAGCAGAATCCGCGCGGCGTCGCCGTCGGGATCGTCATACTGACCACTGGCCATCGCCCATAGTAGAACCCCCAGGCTGCAAAGCCCAATCAGCAGCGCTGAGGCAATGATCAGTGCCATTGATTACCGCGTCTTTCCGGCAGCAAGCCGCAAGGCATTGAGGGTTACCAACATTGAGGATCCCGCCATTGTAGAGGCGGCAATCAGCGGCGTCACCAAGCCCAGCGCCGCCATCGGAATGGCGGTGAGATTGTATATCGCTGCCAGGGCGAAGTTCTGCAGCACCAGGCGACGCGCTTTGCGCGCCACGTCGTAAGCTTCCAGGATTGGCATTAGGTCGTTGCCGCGCAGCACCATGTCGGATGCGCGCTGGCTGATGTCGGTGGCGGTGCCCGGCGCGATGGAAACGTGCGCCAGCGCCAAGGCCGCCGCGTCGTTGATGCCGTCGCCCACCATCAGGACGCGGTATCCCTGAGCGGACAAGGATTGTAGCCGCGCCGCCTTTTGCTGCGGCGTTACGCCCGCACCCCAATCGGTGATGCCCACCCTGCCGGCGATCGCGCGGACAATCGCCGCATTGTCGCCCGAGAGTATTTCCACGCGCATGTTGCGCCGATGCAAACCTTGAATCATGGCAGCGGCATCGGGGCGTAGCTCATCCTGGAGTTCAAAACCAATGGGAGCTTGGGTACCGCGTCGATACCAGAGCTGATGGGCGTCAGGATCGGCGCCGCACCATGCCGCGCTGCCGAGACGCTCCAGGTCTTCGCCGTTGCCCCGTTCCAACCCGGAGCCCGGGACTTCGCGGACATCCAGCGCCGCCGCCCCCGTACCAGCGGCAGAGGCGATGGCATGGGCCAGAGGATGGCGGCTGGCGCGGGCAAGGCGGGCAGCACGTTCCAACACCTCTGTCGGAATCTCCCGCGCATTCCGCAGCACTGGCGCGCCGACCGTAAGCGTCCCGGTCTTGTCGAAGATCGCCATGTCGATTTCCGCCAGCCGCTCGAGGGCGTCGCCTGACTTCACGAAAACACCGCGCTTGAACAAGCGTTCGGTCGCGACAATCTGCACCGCCGGAACAGCGAGCCCCAGAGCGCAAGGACAGGTGATAATCAGAACTGTTATGGCATTGGTGATCGCCTGGGCCGGCGTCGCGCCAACCGCCAGCCACCCTGCACAGGCCAGCAAGGAGAGAATGAAAACCGTCGGCACATAGGCCCTGGCGGCACGATCTGCCAGACGGACATAGATACTCTTGGCCTGTTGGCCTGCTTCCAGCAGCCGCGCCAGATCCGCGACCAAGGAATTTTCCACGCCCGCCGTTGCCCTCAGGATTACGGCGGGGCCGGTAACGATGGCGCCCGCCGGCACCGCGGCGCCCAGCTCCACGATTTGCGGCAGGCTTTCGCCAGTGACCAGCGACATGTCGAAATCCGTGACGCGGTCTTCCAAGACACCGTTGACGGGCACATGATCGCCGCTGGCGAGAAGAAGCCGGTCGCCCACAACCACCTCGCGCGCCGCCACTGTCTGGACGGTATCGTCCAAGCCGATGCGGCGCACCAGTAAGGACTGAAGCGCGAGCAGATGGCGTGCCGCATCGCGGGCACGATCACGCAGACGATAATCCAGATACCGGCCTATCAGCAGCAGGAACGCCAGCATGACGGCGGCGTCGAAGTAGATATGCTGTCCGCCCTGGGCCGTCTGATAAACGCTGAGCCCTAGCGCCAGCAACAGCGCCAAACTGATCGGCAGATCCATGTTGGCGCCGCGTGCGACTATGCCCCGCCAAGCCGAAAAAAAGAACGGCTGCCCGGCATAAAGCGAGGCCGGAATGGCCACGGCGCCCGCCAGCCGGAAGAACATCTGCCGCGTGGAGTCGGCGAGATCGCCGCCGCCATACCAGACCGCGTCGGTCAGGCCCATCGCGAATACGGTGGCGAACCCGGAAACCGCGAGACAGCGCAACAGCCGGCGGCCTTCGGCCTTTTCCGCAGTCAAGGTTTCAGCCGCTTCAAAAGGCTGCGCCTCATAACCCAGGTCACGGACACACCGCAGGATTGCCTGCGGCGCTACTTTGCGGCTGAGAACTGCCAGCTTGCCGCTAGACAGATTTAGCCGTGCTTGTTCGACACCGGGGATTGCACCCACGCCCTGTTCGATCTTGGCGATGCAACTGGCGCAACGCGCACCCTTGACCGCCACATCGAAGGCGTCGGCGCCGCTGGAATCGCGCCGTACGAGCGCCGAAAGATCATCGGCGTTTTCCGGAGTGGCCCGGGAAAGGCTTAAGGCAGCCATAGCCGCCGGCTCGCTTGAAAGGGGTCGTGGGTCTGATTGCTGACCAGCACGTCCCAGTTGCCGGGCGCAATCCCCGCCAATTCGGCTTGGTACATCCCAGGGGATGTTTCCGCGAAAAGAAGCGGCCGGTCACGATTTTCATCCGCGGGATGACGCATTTCGCCGGTCAAACTGGCCTTGGTTTGCGGTGTGCCATTGTGCTGTTGCAGATGAACGACGACACGCACCATCCCGGTTGAAATGCGCTGCGCGGTGATGCTCGCCCGCCAGCCCAGCCGGGCTTGCTCGGCGCGATGCTGCAGCGTCTGATTGTAGGCGACGCCCTGCAGATAGGGCCTCTGCTCGTCTTCACCCCGGAAGGTCTTGACCGCCTCGGTTATGAAAATGGCGTTGGTTGCAAATATGATCCCGAAAAAACCGACAAGCCATAGAAAAACACCACGTCCTGTAAGTGTCCCTGTCATCGGCTGTTCCCTGGAACAAAAACGGCGCTTGCTGCGCGCGATTCACGTCCGGCGCGGTCGGCCAGATTGAAAGTCAGCCCGTGACTGCCGCCCAGGTCAGGCCGCGCCACGGTCACTAATATCCTCAAGGTACGTACCCTGTCCGCATCCACCGGCAGAAGCACCGACGTTTTGATCTCGCCATCGCCAATCACCTTTATTTCGCGTGCCCTGATGCCCGAGACGCTGAGCCGCAACGCGCGCGCCTCGCCGCTGCGATTCATCAGCTTAAGGGTGTAGGCATTGCGCACCGCCCCATCGGCGAGCTGTACATAGTCGGGATTGCGGTCGCGAATGACGTCCAGGTCAAGCGTGTGGCGGAAGGTCAAGGTCAGGAGCATGATGGCCGCGACACTGGCCAGCACCGCACCGTAGAGAATCGTCCGGGGCCGGACGAAGCGATGACGCGCCGGCTGACCGGCTTGCCGCCGCAGAATATTGGCTTCCGTATCATAGGCGATAAGCCGCGGCGGCTGGCCGATGCGACCCATCACATCATCACAGGCATCGATACACAATCCGCAATTGATACATTCAAGTTGGGCGCCATCGCGAATATCGATACCCATTGGGCATACGGCGACACACTGATTACAGTCGATGCAGGAACCCCGGCCTTCCCACGTGTCGCTCTTCTTGTGCGCCCCGCGCGGCTCGCCGCGGTCACGGCGATAGGTGACGCTGAGCGCCTCGATGTCTGTCATCGCCGCCTGGATGCGCGGCCAGGGACACATATAGGTGCACACCTGCTCGCGCATCAGTCCGCCAAGCGCATAGGTGGTGAAGGTCAGCCCGGCCACGGCGGCATAGTTTCCCAGGCCGGCGGTGCCGGTCAGCAGTTGGTGCAGCAAGGTCGGAGCATCATTGAAATAGAATACCCAGGCGCCGCCAGTCGCGACCGCGAAGGCCAGCCAGATGGCGTGCTTGGAAACGCGTTTTGCAAACTTGCCGCCCGTCCAGGGCGCGGCGTCAAGACGAATGCGCGCGTTGCGGTCGCCTTCGATCTTGGTTTCCACCCAGATGAAGAGGTCGGTCCACACCGTCTGCGGACAGGAATATCCGCACCACAACCGGCCAAACAATGCGTTGATCAGGAACAGCGAAACCGCGGCCAGAATCAAAAGACCGGTGATGTAATAAACTTCCTGCGGCCATATCTCGATAAAGAAGAAATAGAGCCGCTCATGGGCAAGGTCTACCAGCACAGCCTGATTGGGCGCGGTGCCGCCGCGGTTCCAGCGCAACCATGGCACAATATAATAGATGCTCAGGGTGAAGGCCATCATCACCCATTTCATGGCGCGATAGTGACCGCCGGCCTCCTTGGGATGTATCCTGACCCGAGACTTGAAGAGCTTGCGATTGGCGGCGCTATTGGTGGCAACGGCATCCGACCGCACAACCCCTTCCGCCGCCATTCCGGCGCGCCGGCCATCAGATATGACGGTGTGCATAGTCACGGGATGCTCCAGGTTACTCACCGCCGCCCAAATTGTGGACGTAAATTGCCAGCGCCCTGATTTCCGCTGGCGACAGTCGGCCTGACCAGGTCGGCATCACACCGCCATGGCCGTTCCAAATCTGGTCCTGAATGTCCTCGCGCGCCGAGCCATATTCCCATTCATTGTCGGTGAGATTGGGAGCGCCAAACGTGCGATTGCCCTTGCCCCCTGCTCCGTGGCAACTGGCGCAGTTGTCGGCAAAAAGCGGTGCGGCGCGGCGCACGGCACTTCCATCGGCCGGCCGGCCGGACAGATGCACGACATACTCCACAAGATCATTGATCTGCTGAGGCTTGACTATGCCGTCGCGGCCAAATCCCGGCATTTGCGACTCACGCGTGTCGGCATTGGTGGAGCGCACACCCACGGTGATGGTATGTTCGATATCCGTCAACTTGCCGCCCCACAGCCACACATCGTCATTGAGGTTGGGATAACCACGCGCGCCCTGTCCGCCGGCCCCATGGCACGGCACGCAATTGTCGCCAAAGGCGGCCTTGCCTTCCGCCATGGCAAACTGCAGCAGGTCAGGATCCTTCTGAATATCCGCCAGTGAAGCTTTGGCCAGCATCCGCTCACGGCCGGCGCGTGCCGCCTTCAGCGCGGCGACATTGGCGGTTACTTCGTCGCGCTGGGAATGGTCCAGCACGCCATGGGTGTAGGAACCGATGCCCGGCCAGGCGGGATAGACAATCCAATAGCCGATGGCCCAGACGATCGTGCCGTAGAGAATGCCCAGCCACCAGCGCGGCATGGGGGTATCCAGTTCCTTGATCCCGTCCCACTCATGGCCCGTGGTTTGCGTGCCGGAAACCTCGTCAACTTCTTTCTCGGACATCAGGAATCCTCGTCCTTGAGGGGAATTTGCGCCGCCTGTTCGAAGCGGGGTCTGTTCCTGGGCCACCAGGCATAGGCAAACGCCACGGCGAACATCAGCGTGAAATAGACGGCGCCCCAGCTTTGGGCGAAGGCCAGCACATCTTCATAAGCCCAGCGTTCCATTTCTATCTCCGATTCTCGGGGGCACTAGCATGGTAGGTTTTGAAATCCACCAGCGTACCCAGCATCTGCAAATAGGCGATTAGCGCATCGCCCTCGGTGATCCGCGCCGGATCGCCATCAAAGTCGCGGGCCTGGGCCTTGGCATAGCGTTTCTGGAAATCGTCCAGCCCATCGGTATTGGGATCGGCCTGGGCTTCCAGGTCCGCCTTGGCATGTGCGATCTGGTCGGCGGTGTAAGGAACACCCACATCCTTGTTGGCAACCAACATGTTCTTGATGTCGCGATAGTCCAACGGCGTCGAGAACAGGAATTTGTAGGGCGGCATGATCGATTCCGGCACCACGGCGCGCGGATCAATCATATGGGCCTGTTGCCACTGATCGGAATATTTGCCGCCCACCCGCGCCAGGTCGGGACCGGTACGTTCCGAGCCCCACTGGAAGGGATGGTCGAACATGCTTTCGGCCGCCAGGCTGTAATGACCGTAGCGTTCGACTTCGTCCCGCAGGGTGCGGATCTGCTGGCTGTGGCAGCCGTAACAGCCTTCGCGCACATAGATGTTGCGCCCCTCGAGCTCCAGGGGCGTGTAAGGCCGCATGCCGCTGACCTTCTCCACCGTGCCGGTCACCCAGAACAGTGGCGCAATTTCCACGGCGCCGCCTATGGCGACCACCAGGATGATGCCAATCAGGAGGAAGATGGAGTTCTTCTCCAGCCAGGCGTGGTTCATCACACCGCCTCCGCTGCCAGGGCCGCAGCCGGGACCGTGGCCGGCACGCCGCTGCGGATTGTCTTCCACAGATTGAAGGCCATGATCAGCGTTCCGGCCAGATAGAGCAGTCCGCCCAGGGCCCTGATGATGTAGTAGGGGTGCATGGACTGGACGACTTCGGAGAACGCGTATTCCAGGAAGCCGAACTCGTTATAGGCGCGCCACATCAGGCCCTGCATGATGCCGGCGACCCACATCGAGGTGATGTAGAGAACAATGCCCAGGGTGGAGATCCAGAAGTGCCACTCCACCAGGGTGTTGGAATAGAGCTTCTTCTTCCAAAGCCACGGCACCAGGCAATAGAGGGCGCCGAAACTGACATAGCCGACCCATCCCAGGGCCCCGGAATGAACATGACCGATGGTCCAGTTTGTGTAATGCGATAGTGCGTTGACCGCCTTGATGCTCATGGCAGGGCCTTCAAAGGTCGCCATGCCGTAAAAAGCCACCGACACCACCAGCATGCGCAGAACCGGATCGGTGCGAAGCTTGTCCCAGGCACCCGACAGCGTCATCAATCCGTTGATCATGCCGCCCCAACTGGGCATCCACAGGATGATCGAAAACGTCATGCCTAGCGTTTGCGCCCATTCGGGCAAGGCGGTGTAGAGCAGATGATGCGGGCCCGCCCAGATGTAGATGAAGATCAGGCTCCAGAAATGGATGATGGAGAGACGGTAGGAATAGACCGGCCGCTCTGCCCGCTTGGGGATGAAATAATACATGATCCCCAGAAAACCCGCGGTCAGGAAAAAGCCGACCGCGTTATGGCCGTACCACCATTGGGTCAGCGCATCCTGTACCCCGGAAAACAGCGAATAGCTCTTGGTCTCCAGCAGCGACACCGGCATGGAAAGATTGTTGACGATGTGCAGCACCGCGATGGTGACGATAAACGCCAGATAGAACCAGTTGGCGACATAGATATGCGGTTCCTTGCGCTTGATCAGCGTGCCCAGGAACGTCACGAGATAGCAGACCCAGATGACCGTCAGCCAAAGATCGGCGTACCATTCCGGTTCGGCATATTCGCGGCCCTCGGTAATGCCCAGAAGATAACCGGTACCCGCAAGGACGATGAAGGTGTTGTAACCCCAGAACACCAGCCAGGAAAGTGATCCCCCGAACAATCGGGCGTGACAGGTCCGCTGAACGACATAGAAGCTGGTGGCGATCAAGACATTACCGCCAAACGCGAATATCACCGCCGAGGTGTGCAGCGGACGCAGCCGGCCGAAATTGGTCCAAGGCAGGTCCGCGAAATAGAACCAGTGCGGAAAGGACAGTTGGAGTGCGATGATGACGCCCACCAGCATGCCGGCGATGCCCCAGAACATGGAGGCGCCAACGCCGGCTTTGACCACCGCATCGGCATATTTCTGCTTCTCGTCATCCGGGGTGCGGCCCGCATACATCCACATGTACCAAACGCCAATCGCCGCCATGCAGGCGCCGAACGTCCAGGCCTGTACCACCATGCGCGGATCGGGCGAGCGGGCAGCTTCGGCCAGCGATGCCGCCAGACCGAGAAATATCGTCAGGGGGACGACAAAGTGATCGAATCGCCAGGGGGATTGCGCGACTTCAGCCCGCATGGCTCGTTTCCGGTGCGGGTGTTTTTTCTTGTGTGCTCTTGTGCTTGACCGGATTGCGGGACTCGCGCGGGATGCCGCGCGCGCTGAGGCACCAAGCGGTCCAGCCGCTCACAGGCTGCGTTAATGTTTCAGTCACGATCATGGAACCACCCCTCTTTGCTCATTGCTGTAAATCGCCTGTATCGGCGGATACGGCATTGATGCCGATCAAATGCCCTCAGGGGCCGGCCCAGATGCTGCAGATATGGCGAAAAGGGCCGGACCGGCTCAGGAGCAGGCCTGTCAGGCAGAGCGCCGCGATCGTGGCCGCGATCAATCCTATAATTAACATCTTGCGGCGGTTGCCGGCGCAGCAGTCCGGCCCGCCTTGCGTCTTGGCGCGCGGCATTGCCCACAGGCCCAGGGGCCCAAGCAAAGCAACAACCAAAATACAGCACAGCATGACTTGGCGGGGGTCCCACAACAGGAACTCAGAATGTCACAGCGGCGCCCCATGTGGATTGATCCGCCTCAATCTCTGGCGCAAATTGTCAATGCGGATACCGCGCGGCTTAGCTGTTTCTATATGGCTTTTCCGATGACCAGGCCGATCCCCGCGGTCACCGCCATCGCGAACGCGCCCCAGAAGGTGACGCGGATCGTGGCTTTCAGAATACCGGCTCCACCCGTCCTGGCGCCGACTGCGCCAAGGATCGCCAGGTACAGCAAAGAGGAGACCGCAACACAGGCCACAACATAGTTGGCAGGGCTCACCACCACCGCCAATAATGGCATCGCAGCCCCGACCGAGAAAGTCAGGGCTGAGGTAATGGCCGCCTGAATGGGCCGTGCGGTGGTGATATCTGAAATCCCAAGCTCGTCGCGGGCATGCGCCGCGAGCGCATCTTTTGCCATCAGTTCGCGCGCGACCCGCTTTGCCAATTCCCGGTCAAGGCCGCGCTTGACGTAAATTCCCGCCAACTCATCTTCCTCAGCGGCGGGATTTGTGCGCAGCTCGGCGGTCTCGCGGGCCAAGTCGGCCTGTTCGGTATCCGCTTGCGAGCTGACAGAAACATACTCGCCAGCCGCCATGGACATGGCGCCCGCCACCAGCCCTGCGGTTCCCGCCAGCAGAACATCGCCCTTCGTGGCAGCGGCGGCAGCAACACCCACGATCAGGCTGGCGGTGGATACGATGCCGTCATTGGCGCCCAACACAGCTGCCCGCAGCCATCCGATGCGCCGTACCAGATGGCGCTCTCGATGCAGACGTCGCATGGTACCTCCCCTGTGTGGACGGCTATCGGACCATGAAGAGGGGAAGCGCGCCAGCGGCAAGCAGGTCGCGGGTAACCCCGCCGAAGATAAATTCCCGCATCCGATTGTGGCCATAGGCACCCATCACCAGAAGATCGGCATCATTGTCATAGGCCATCTCCAGAAGAGCCTGGGACGTGGCGACCGTCGGCGAATAGCTCATGCGGACCTCGGCCGCGATGCCTTGCCATGCCAGCTGCCGCACCAGATGTTCCGCCGAGAACCGGTCGCTATCGTCCCCCGCCATGGCTTCCGATACCGACAGGACGACCACTTTCTCGGCCTGGGCCAGGATAAAGGATGCCGCCGTCAGCGCCCGCGCGGCTTCTGTCGTGGGTTTCCACGCGATGGCGACCTTCTTTCCTATCACCTCGACCGGTTTTGCCGGCGCGATCAGAAGCGGCCGTCCGGACTGCATCAGGACACTGACGATCCTTTCCGACGAAAGCTCCTCGTCGCGGGCCATCACCGTGAGGTCATGGTAACGCGCTTCCGTCAACGTTTCGTTGAGGAAGGATTGGTTTTCCTTCCAGGCTGCCGAAACCATCGCAGCCTTGCTGGGCTTATCGAGCAGGGAAAGCGCGTGATGCTTGCAGACCTCATCGAAAGCTTGCCGGGCGTGGCGGGAACGCTGTTCTTCCTGTTTTGCGATCTGCTGAACCGAACTGTGGAGATCAACTCGCGGTGAGGTGAGCCCGAGCACAGCCGCGGTTTCCACCGCGTCGATCCTGGTATGTAGGCACCGGATATGCCCGCCTTCGATCCGCGCCGCGGCGACGGCGGCCTCCAGCACCGTGCGGTCCGAGCCCAAACCACTGAGAGAGGCAAGAATTGTCTTGGTCATAGGGTGATTTCCTCGATGGTCAGTGGGAGACAAGAACCGGCAAGGCCGGATGGGACAACGCGCCCCGGGTGGCGCCGCCCAGCACGAATTCCCGGAAACGGGAGTGGCCATAAGCGCCCATGACCAGCATGTCGGCATTGACCTCGCCGGCATATGACATCACCCGCTCACCGATCGTGACGTCCCTGAGCGGAACCTGATCGAGCTGGTATTTGACTTGATGGGCGGCGAGATATTTCTCCAGGTCGCCAAGCGCGCAGGTTGTGTGAATACCTTTTTCGCCCAGCACCGAAATAATGTGCACCTTCTTTGCCCGAGCCAGAATGGGCATGGCGTCCGCCATGGCACGAGCGGCCTCGCGGCTGTAATCCCAGGCGACCACCACATTATCCAGCCATTGCAAAGACTTTGTGCCCTTGCCCGAAGGAAGCAGCAAAGTGGGGCGGCCCGTGCCGAATATCACCGCCTGCGTGACGTTGCCGCCCAGCAAGTCGGTTTCGGAATGGGACAGGATGGTGAGATCGTGCAAGCGCGCGAGATCGATCAGGCAATCGGGCGAGTCGATCAGGTTTGCCAGGCTTCTGCGGATATCCAACGGCACGCGCAATCCTGAGCAAACCTTGCCGATATCCTCGTTCAGCGATGTGGCATTGCGTTCACTTTGAATGACGGCCTCGTTCATCAGTTGCGGAAAGTCCAGCGGAAAGGCGCCCATGAGGGGAGGCCAAGTCTTCTGATCGCCGCTCAGTTGCGGAATTTGAGCCGTGAGAGACGCCCCCAGCAATTGCGCCAGAATCGCGGCCCCTTCGAGAACCTGCATCGGCGAGCGGTCGGGATAGCTGGGAAGCGATAGAAGAATCTGCCGAAACATGTGCAATCTCCCTGAATGTGAGGACATTGTTAGCTGGCGGTCCGCGGGGCCGCTTTGATCGCCCTCAAACGGCTATTTTTCGAATGAGTTGATCTGGATCAGGGCGGCGGGGCTGCCCAAAGCCTCAGATGCCTCACAGGCAATGGGATCATGGGACAGGAATCAGCCGTTATCGAAGTCCAGGTTGAGAAAGTCGGGCAGCTATTCGACACGCTCGACCCCATGCCATTCCGGGAGAAAGACCTGGATCGCGAAGCCGAGGATTATATCGTCGGCTGGGCCCGCGAATTGCCGCGCAGGGTACCCATCCGCATTCTGATCCATATGCCGGCTTCCGAAGCTTCGGGGGACCACGCTCAAATGCTTGGTCAGGCGGTCGGCCGCTACTTCAGCTATCGGGCCGATGCCTTGACCAAAGACCTGAAGGAGCTGTTCCACGTCGGCCGATATTCCCTGTGTGTGGGACTAGTCGTGCTGGCTGCTTGCATCACGGGCGGCCGTCTCATTCTGGGTTCGCCTTTGTTTGGCGAGTTCCGCCCCCTGCTCAATGAGGGGCTAATTATCCTAGGATGGGTGGCGAATTGGCGGCCGATTGAGATCTTTCTCTACGACTGGTGGCCGATCATCCGTCACCGCAATATCCTAAGACGTTTGGCCCGCGCGGAGATCGTCATTACCCCGCGATCCACTTTGGCTGCGCGGCGTCTGATTCCGGCGGGGAAAAACAACGCCAACGCAACACTTGTGACTTAAGCCTTTGAAATACTTGGGCATGGGGCAGACTCTGACTCTGCCTGTCTAGGTTCGAATCCTAGTCCCCCAGCCACCCGGGCCAGCACCGTCCTTCCGAGCCCGCGAAAGAGCCCGGCGAGGCACGGCCTTCCGTCTAACAACCGCGCGGTGGATTGTACGCTGCACGTCTGCGGATCAGGCCGAAGCCCATGAGCCCCAGAAAGCCGATGGCATACACCGCAAACGTGGGGGCCTCGGGAACAAAAACCTCTTGTTGAAAGCCAGGCAAATCTGCGTCGGTGAGACCAAAGACGAAAAAGGTGTTCGGGCCGGCTATATTCTGCACAAAATCATTGTCGTTGGAGAAGAAAAGCGTGTGTTCAAGAACGCCGCCAAGCATCACATCCGGGCCAAGGGCAAGACCTTCGAGCTTGGAGGGAATTTGATCGCTTGCGATACCGTTGTCGTTGAGCACTTTGACGGCGTCCAGAACAAGAGTCTTGCCGACTGCCTTTGCAACCGCCGCGGCGCCGGTCAGGCCGGTGATATCGACGGCGCCGGCCAGATCGATCCTGTAGACCTGTTTCACAGCCGCAGTGCTTCCGTCACCAAGTCCGTTACCGTCGCGCTCGTCGATGAGGAATTCGTGATCATTGATCGCAACAATATCGCTCACGCCAGACCCCTTGGTGAGCAGGTAGCCATATTCATGGGTTGTTCCGGTGGCCACATCAACCGTGACGATCCGCAACAGCTTCTTCGACGCCGATATCGCCGCGTCTTGAATAGTCGCGGCCTGCATGATGCCAACCAGGGTACTTCCATCGGGGGTTATGGCAAGACCTTCCATGCCCTTGTTTGCGGTCCGGCCGGATGTATTGCCACTGATTTCGGTCGCCCCAACGGGCGAGAGATTTGCAATGTCCAGATTGGCGGGGAGTGTAAAGCTTTTGATCCGTGCGCCCGTCTGACGGTCGAACTGATAGATATAGGGACCATATTCGTCGGAGACGAAAACGCTCTTGCCATCGGGCGCCACGCGAATGGATTCGGGATCGAAACGCGCATCGACAGGATTTCCCGAGCTCTTGGTTGGGTCGAAATTGTCCGAGCGCCCCGTGAAATAGAAAGCATTGGCGGTGTTTTGCGCCGGAGCGCCGGAACCGATGGGCGTAACACCATCGATCTTATTGCCGAGACCGGCGCCGCTTCCATAAACAAGAGGCGTCGGACTATACAACAATGTGGTTTTGTCGAGGGTCACGCCAAGCGAGAATGGCAGAGCGCCGCCACTTGGATTGAGGTTCATTGTCAGCGTTTGAAATCGCGAAATATAGGACACGGTATCATCAACGGCCGGATTGTAGGGCGTTGCGTTCGGGCCACGGTCCGGAACGCTGATAAAGGTGTTGCCTCCGGCATAGGCCAGACCAGAACCCAGACCTCCCAAGATATTTCCGGGAAGGCCGTTCTCCATCGCCCCCGTAAGGCCCGAAAGATCCTGGTTGGTACCCGCCGAACTCCCGTTTAGCGTGCCGATTGCAAGGAGAATGGGACTGGCCATCGCACCCGATGAAATCAGCAACGTGCCTAACGCCACACCCAGAAGCCGCCCTTTGCGCATAGGTATTTCCTCGAACTATGGAGATAGGACATAACCGACGCTGCGCGCCTTTGGGCACGGTCAAACTTCGATCAGTCGCGACAGACCGGCCGCAACCCGTGCAATCTGGGTCAAAACTGTGACACTCAGATGTCAAGTCCGCACAAAGCGAAGGTGAAGGCGAGTGACCCCGCCCGCCGTCCCTGGCGCCAAGCGCTTTACCTTGTCTTCAGCGGATCGAATTTGGCCCGCGCGCTATCCATTCGCGCCTGCATATCCTTGAGCACATCGGGAAAGCGTGACGCCGCGCTATAACTTTCCGATTGGTCCGCGCTCATGTCGTACAGTTGAGGCGCGCCATTCTTGTCGATCGCCCTCAACGCTCCCCGATAATAAGTCGAAGCGACATATTTCCAGCGCTGGGTGCGAATCGCAACGACGTCTTCATTGTCAAACAGCAGCAACTCGTCATGCGGTGACGGCGCTCCCCGTGTGAGCAGCGCAGAAATGTCTCTTCCATCAATCTCGACACCGCCGGGATTGGGCAAGTTCGCCAGTGCAGCCAAGGTTGGCAGAAAATCAATTCCCATTGCGATTGAACCGACCCGGGCGCCTGCGCGAACCGTTCCCGGCATGCGCGCAATAAACGGAACACGATAGCCGCCGTCATACCCGGCGCCACCCTTGCGCGAACGCAATCCGCCGGCAGATCCCTCGTACCACGGCCCATTGTCAGACGTCAGAACGACCAAAGTATCGCGGTCGAGTCCCAGCGCCTTCAATTTTGCGTTCAGCCTCCCGACGATGGCATCGACCTCGGAGACGACATCGCCATAGGCGCCCGCCATCGAATGGCCGCGATGCGCCGGATTTGGATCGTTGGGCAAATGTGGGGCGCTGAGAGCCAATTCGACAAAGAAAGGCTTGGCCGCATTCTCCTCGATGAATTTTTCCGCACGCGCATAAAAACGCTGTTGCAGCTGCGGAAAATCGACGTCTTCCTTGGTCAGTTCGATCCCCGGGCCGTTATCGGTATAGAGAAACAACGGCTTCATGTCGTGGCTGTAAGGAAGACCGAAAAACAGGTCAAAACCATGCCCGGTTGGCGGCCAAAACGGCTTTACATGCCCCAGATGCCATTTTCCGAACAGGCCACTGACATAGCCCCCGGATTTCAGGGCCTCGGGGATGGTTACTTCCGAGAGCGGAAGCCCCTTGGTGTCGCTCGGCATGATGACCTGGACGCCAAGACCCGTACGAATTGGGTAGCGTCCGGTTAAGAGCCCGGCACGCGACGGCGTACAAAGATTGGCGGCCGCATAATAGTCGGTGAGCACAGTGCCTTCGCGCGCCATGCGATCGATATTGGGCGTTTTGATGATCTTGCCGCCGGTTGCGCCAACGTCGCCGTATCCAAGATCGTCACAAAGGATAATGACAAAATTTGGCTTCCGTTTCGGGGCGGCAAAACTCGGTCTTCCAACTAGCGACATTGCGCCAGCCGTCGCCAGAAAATGCCTGCGCTTAATCATGCCGCTTTCGCCGCTCCGGTCGTCACGATGTTGCGCTTAGACAAAATCGATCCGGAACACCTGACCTGTAGTCTTGCTCCAGTTGTTCGGCCAACCCATTGGACGCCATTCCGAGCGGTATCTGATGCTGGCTGATGGTGCGGCCGGACAGATTCGTCTTGAAGATCCCCTCAATTTCGTTGTTGTCGGCCCCCGTCCAGAGATATTTGCCATCCCATGCCACGCCAGCAGTGCCACGGGAGTCGGTATGAACCGTCTTCAGCAACTTGCCCTTCCAGTCGACCAGCCAGCACACTTCTGCGGGATCCGCCGGTTCCGGCAGATCGTAGAGCTGCCGCTGGCTTCCCGAAATCTTCTGTTGTGCGATCCAAAGCCCTTCCGGGGCCGGCGCAAGCGCGTTGGGATATCCTCCGGGGGGTACCCGGAAGGGCGCGGTCGTTTTAGCCTTGCGATGTGGAATATTCGGGCGATTCGCAAAAAAGCGCTGCCCGCCGCTCAGGGCCGCCTGAGCCGCCCCTTGGGCCTGTACCCCCCCGGCATTCAGCAGCCCGGCAAGCCCCCCAGCCGCATAGGAAAGAAATTTGCGCTTGTCGATCCGCACGGCTGGCTAAAACCCCCTTTTTTGAACAAGAAAAGTGCCAAATTCTGAATAGATTGGCCCATTTAGCCCTTTTTTTGGCATCGCTGCCATGCAATAACATAGGCTGAAAAACAGCCAAATCCGAGGGGGATCATGCGCAAATTCCAGGTCAAGACGGGCGCAATTATTGTCGCTATTGCCGTTTCCATATCGAGTGCGACCTTTGCCGGTCCGCTGGCGCCAGGAAAGCCGGCTGGCGTGCATCAAGCCCAGGCAGGTGACAAAGAGTGGCTCATATTCGGCGGTATCGCTGTGGCAGCCGCTGGGATAGCGATCGTCGCTGCTGGCGGTGGGCATCAGAACACCCCGGGGCAGGTCGTTACCGTCGTCACAACCAGCGCGACATCACCATAAAGTTCACAACGGGTCTGACGGCCCGTTCCTGCGTGCGATGTCCGGCCTCTGACCGGAAGACTGATGCGCTTGTTGATATAGTGAGAACGCGCCACCTGCGCCAAGCGGGTGGCGCGTTTTTTCATGAGTGCGCGATCCATTCGAAGCGGAAAAGCGCTCCGCCGCGGCGGCGATCCGGGAATATCGCGCCCGCCGGCCATTGATGCCGCGCCGCGCGTGCGCGGCTATCGAACGCAACCTGTCTGTTACTGCAGCGCGGGCGCCGTTGACTGGGAAAGAGATGATCGCTGTTATAGATTGAAAGAATGAATGTGCCCGTCTCTTCCGCGGCGATTCAGCAGGTGCTGACGACGGCTACAAATGCCTTGAAGACCGGCGATCTGACGGGTGCCGAGATCGCGCTGGCGCCTTTTTTCCGCGGTAAACTGCCGGCCAATCCCGATCTGCTGAACATCGCGGGCACCCTTCGGATGCACCAGGGCCGTCTTGACGAAGCGGCCGGCCTGTTCCGCCAGGCGGCAAATGCCGCGCCCCGCGAACCGATTTTCGCTTTCAACCTGGGACTGACGCTGTCGCGGCTTGGCCAGACAGAAGAGGCCGAGACGGCTTTCCGTACCACTTTGAAACACAAGCCGGATTTCGTGGCGGCGCTTTTCGAGCTGGGCGCGCTGCTGCACCGGGCCGGAAAAATCGAGGAAGCGGAACAAAATATTCGTCAGGTGCTGAGATTGACGCCGGTATTCCCCCATGCCGATCTGGCTCTGGCTGCGATCCTGGTGGATGCCAGGCGTCCCATCGAAGCCGAAGCCGCGGCGCGCAAGGGACTGGCTGCGGCGGCGGATCGAGGCCTTAAGGCAAAACTGCATCTGCAACTGGCGCAAGCACTGCGCCGGCAGCGCAAGGATACCGAGGCGTTGGCAGCGCTTGATAGCGCTGAAGCGCTCGATGCGGCGATGCCGGGCCTTTCACGCCACCGTGCCGAAACACTTCAGAATCTGGAACGTTTTGACGAAGCGGTGACGATTTTTGAGAAAGAGATTGCGCGCGCGCCCGCCGATCCTGGACTGCATCTCGACTATAATGCGCTGCTTTATCAGTTGGGCCGCGGCGAAGAATTCCTGAAATCCTATGATCGCGTGCCGGAAAGCCGCGAGCTTCTGTTGGGGAAAGCCTTTCTGCTGGCCCGGGAAAAGCGCCATACCGAGGCGTATGCCATATATACCGGGCTGCAAGCGCGCGACCCCGGTGACCGGCTGGCGGCCATCGGCGCCGCGCAGCTTGAGACGATGATGGGCCGTTACGCCGAAGCGGTGGCCTCGTTCGAGGCCGTGCTGGCGCGCCACGGCAATGAAGCAAAATTGCTCAGTATTGCCGCCGAACCTGCGCTGCTGGGTGGCGATCCCCAGAAAGCAGCCTGGCTGTGCGAACAGGGGTTGGCCAAGACGCCGCATGCAGGATCATGCCTGGCTATGTTGAGCATCGCGTCCCGCATGATGGAGGACGGGCGGGACGAGACGCTTAACGGCTATGACGACCTGGTGCGGATCTTCGACCTCGAACCGCCGGAAGGCTTTTCGGACATGGCGGATTTCAACGCCGAACTGAATGCCTCGCTTGACCGCCTGCATCCCCAGACTCGCGAATTCATTGAGCAGAGCCTGCGCGGCGGCACACAGACACCTGGCCACCTGTTTCCCACCGGCTTGCCCCTGGTGGCAAAGCTGAAGCAGCGGATCGACGAAGCGGTGGCGCGGTATATCGCCGAGCTTGGCGAAGATTCCGTCCATCCTCTGCTGTCGCGGCGCGCTGAACGATTCGATTATTCAGGATCCTGGTCGTCGCGGCTTCACGACAGCGGTTTTCACGTCAATCACTTCCATCCCGACGGCTGGATCAGTTCTTGCTATTACGTGTCTGTGCCGGAAGCCGTGAACGATGAAACAACCAAGCAAGGATGGATCAAATTCGGCGAGCCAGCACTTGACCTTGTGCTGAAACATCCCGTCCGCCGCACCATCCAGCCGGTTCCCGGCAGGCTGGTGCTTTTTCCTTCTTACATGTGGCACGGCACCGTGCCTTTTCATGACAAGGCGGCAAGAACGACCATCGCGTTTGATGTGGTGCCAAAAATCTAACGCCGGCCTGCCGCCCGCCCAAACTGGCGGCGTGCCGGCCTTGCGTCGCGCTTGGCCGCGCGCCGCTGCGACGTTCGTCGCTCAAATCGATCCGCTGGATCGATTTGCCGCGCCGCTACGCTGCCGCTAAGCGCCGCCGGTCGCTCCTCACCCCAAAAAAAGAACCGGCGCCGCTTTTGCGGCGCCGGTTCCTGGGAAAACAATATTGTCGGTCCTAGAAGTTGCCCTTCAGGCCGATGGTGAAGTAGCGGCCGACGTCGCTGTAAATGCCGTCCACAGGATAGAACAGGCCCGGCACCGACGCGTTGGCACCGCGCAACGGCGCGCGGGTGTTGGCGATATTCTGGACGTTGAAATAGAAGGACGAAGAACCGCCCCACATGTCAAACCTCCGGTTGATCGTAAAGTCGGTCACATTGTTGCTGTGCAGACGCGGTACGACATAAACCTGGTTGACGAAACCGGTGGCCTTCTTCGCGCCGGCCAACCACTTGTTCTGGATGTCAAAGCCCCAATCGCCGACCTGATAGCTGAGGAAAGTGGTCATGCGGGTCTTGGGCTGGTTGGTCCAGGAGTAGGAAGTGCCCGGGAGGCTCTGTTGCTCAAGCACGGGCTGATAGGTCATCAGGTGACGGATGGTCATCGAACCCGGTATGGCGCTCCACACATCGGCCCAGTCGAAATTGTAATCCGCTTCAAAGTTCCAGCCTTCCATCTGGATCTTGGCGCTGTTGATGGGCGAGTTGAGAACCTGGGTCGGATAGTTGTTGGTGGTGGTGAAGGCTGGATTGGTGGGATCGGTGATGGGGCGGACTGCCAGTGCGCAGAACGGAGAATTATAAGTCGGCTTGCTGGCGATGCAGAGCTGCTGGATCGTCGTGTTTTGATAGCTTATGCCGGTGATCGCGTTCGACATATGCGTCTGGTAATAGTCCAGCGAGGTGGTAAAGCCGGGAATGAAATCCGGCGTCAACACCACACCCAGCGTATAGGTATGGGCTTGCTCCGGCGACAGTTTGGTATTGCCCTGGGTGACCAGCTGGGTGCTGTTGTTGCCGCTGGTCAACAGATCGAAGAACCCGGTCGAGGAGATACCCAGCGGCTGGTAGAGATCGTTCAGGTTTGGCGCACGAATGTCGAACGACATGGTGCCGCGAACGCGGACGGTCTCGTTGATCCGGTCGTTGACACCAATCTTCCAGGTCTGGGCCTCGCCAGAGATGGAATAGCTGGTATAGCGGCCGGCGAAGTCGGCGCTCAGTTCCTCAGCAAGCGGGGCGTCCTTGAGGATGGGCACATTGAGTTCCAGCGCCGTCTCCCAGACATTGTCCGCGGCACTGACGGGCCCAACGACATTCTGGGTCCATAGCGCGGGCGCGGCGCCGCCATTTTGTGTGCACATGCGCAAGCCGGTGCAATTCACAAAGTCCGTCGGCAGGGCGTTGGTCGTGTTGTCAAAGGTGCGCCAGCGCATTTCCGCCGACAGCGCGCCGGTGATCTCGCCGGCCGGCAGACCCAGGCCGAACAGACCGCCCGAGATGCTGCCGCCGATATTGTCCAGCTGCTGGGTCAGGATCCAGGAGGTAGACTGCTTGATATAATTGAAAGCGTCCTGGCTAAGGCCGTTGTTGGTATCGAACACGTTGGCCGGCACGCATCCCGGATAGAGGCTGGCGAACGTCGACTGGGTGGTGACCCAGCACTGAACCGTGCCGCCGACATCCACGCCATTCACCTTCAGGCCCGCGGGCGCAATAACCGCGTCCTGCGCCGCCATCCATTTGGCGTTGTTGGTGTTCTGGGGATCGACGACAGTCAGCCGGCTTTCCTGGTGGCTGTAATAGGCATCCCAGCTGAAATTCCCCAATTTGCCGCTCAGGCCCGCCGTCAGGCTCAGATTCCGGTCCAGACCCTTGGTGGCATAGATATTGTCTGCGTCCCTGGTATGCCCCCCGTCGATCTTGTTGATGTAATGCGCGTCTGTGAAGAACGGCGTATTCGCGGGAACCGCCGGCCCGATGCTCGTGATGTTGCCTACGACTTGGGTGAAAGACTTCGGCGCCGCAACAAAATTGCCCGCCGCCGTGGCCGCCGCCGTCAACAGCTGCTGCTGCTGAGCCGACAGGAAGGCGTTGTTGGTGAAGAAGGCGTTGGGCCGCGAACCGGCCGAACTGACCGTCAGGGGAGTCCATTTGGAATAGTCGGCCGCCTCGGACCAGCTGGCTTCAATAAAGCCGTTGATGTCCGGGGTGAAGTCATAGCTGACGCGGTTGTAGAATTCCGCATTGCGCTGCCTGGCCTGCATGGTCGTGTCGGCAGGGTTCGCAAAACCGCCGTCGCCACCCGACTCCAGGCCCGACAAGGTGGTCGGGATGCCGTGGGTCATGGGAACAAGCTGGCCGTCCTTGAACGTGTAATTGGTCAGCGAACAATTTTTTCCGCAATTGATGGTGCCGGTCAGGGATTGGTTGAAAAGCCGGCCGTTGGGCACGTCGACAAACGGGTCCGCGACGGTGCCGCTGCCGGGCTGAACCCAGGCGTTGTTCTGGTAGCCGTACGGACGCGCGCCGATCGGAATCATGTCCTGCTGGAATACGCGCATGGCCAGTTCGTAATGACCACGGCCGCCAAACAGATCGGTACCCCAGGCAAGACCGATTCTCTCTTCCGCGGCATCGCCATACTTCGAGATACCGGCATTCATATCGTATTTGAAGCCGTTGAACTTCTTGTCGAGAATGAAGTTGACCACGCCGGCCACGGCATCGGAGCCATAAACCGCCGAGGCGCCGCCGGTCACCACGTCAACTCGGCTCACCAGCATCTGGGGCAGAGCGTCGACATCGACCGTGCCGCCCGCGTTGGTCGGCGCCACGCGCCGGCCGTCCACCAGGATAAGGGAGCGCTGTGCGCCAAGATTGCGCAGGTTCAGGGTGTTGCCGCTGCCATTGCCGGAGCCATTGCCCTGAGAACGGGGGGTGGAGCCGCCGATGAAGTCGGGCAGCTTGTTCAAGGCGTCGGGGATGGTGGTGGGTGTGGTGGTCTGCAACTGTTCGGCGCTGACCGCGGTGATCGGCGTCGGCGACAGGGTGATATCGGAAATGACGCGCGAACCGGTAACGGTGACCGCTTCGGTGCTCTGCTCCTGGGCGCGAGCCCCGGCGGTCAAAGCCACCACGCTGGCGGCGCACATCAACGCGAACTTGTTCATTTTGCTGGTATTCATGGGGGCCCCCTGAGGCTTTTTGCTGTAACGGATTTGATGGGAAACTAGAGAAAACGCTCTTGTCTGACAATATAAATGGAAGCGCTACCATTCCTGCCGGGGAGGTGGGGGAATCCCGGCGAAATGAAGGGGTTACCCCAATAACCCCCTGTTTCCCCGACGCTATTTGGGAGCGCTGCCAGTGCCATTATGAAAGCGCTAACATTTGGAAGCGGCGAATGGTTGGAAAGCGCGGGAATTTTGCAACACCCCCAATTCCCCCGCCCCCGGGGGCGCTACATGCGGCGGACGTGGAAAACGACGCCCCGCTCGCCCTTGACCTTTAGAAGGAATTTTTCGGCGGCGGGGACTATCGTCACCAGATAGGCCTCGGGCGGCCTGTTCCATTTGGCAACGACAAGATCGGTTTCATCCTGCCGATAGGTCTGGCCATTCTTCAGGACCACCGTGAAAGTTCCGTCCCGCGCAAATTTGTAGGATTCCATCGGCACGTCGGTAACAGCCGGTTTGGCCGAGCCCAGGATATCGGCAAATAAGCCCGACGATTTTCGCGGCGGCGGCGCGTATCGGTTGGTATCGGGGCTGAGATAGACGGCCCCCGGCGGGGGTACCAGCTTGATCTGCGCGGGCGGTGCCGGCGGCAGGCCCAATATCGCGCGCATGGGCTGGGCGGAGCCGTAGAAACAATCAAGCCATGTGCGATTGTCCGCAATGCCGGCGCACCGGGCAACACCGGCCGTGACCTCATCCCGCGTCGGTTCGGCAAACGCGCCCTGGGTTAGAAGTACAAGCCCAACCAGAACAAATCTGCACCGCATGATCAAACCCTGCAATGTTTGCGGCCCTTTTGGTAGGCCAACTGCTGGGGCCAAGCAACTGTCGCCTGCTGCCATGCGCGGCACCACCGAAATGCGGCGACTCCCGCGGGCCGTGCGCCCGTTGCCATCCGGCCAAGCCCCTGAAACATTATAGCGGCAACCCCTCGTGCCGCCGAGAGTCAAATGTCAGAACCCAAAATCCGCAAGTCCATGATTTCCGGCCGCGAGCTTTTCGTTTGCGACAATCTGGTTGAGGACATGATGGTGAAACAGGTCGGCGCCCTCGTCCGAACCCTGCATTATGTGCGGAAGGAAAAAAGCCGGCCGGGCGTGCCCGGCCTTGCCGCGGTTTGCGATATTCAGCCGGAGAGAATTGCCGCCGACCCTTTTCTCTGCAGCTTGAAGAAGACAGTCGAGCGATTATTCCCCGGCGAACGATTTTCCGATCAGCGCGCCTATGTTAACTGCAGCGTCTATGGGGACAGCTACTATCTTCACCGCGATTGCACCTTTCAGGAGCGCCATGTCACCGCGCTTTATTATGCCAACTTTGAATGGCAGCCCGATTGGGGCGGTGAAACCATCTATTACAACGATGAGGAAGACGCTGAGCTTGCGATTACGCCCCAGCCGGGGCGACTGGTGATCGCGCGTGGCGCGATACTGCATCGGGGCAATGTGCCGGCGCGCAACTGCTATGAGGAGCGTTATACGCTTGCCTACAAGCTGAATTCATTGGGCGACACGCCATCCTCCGAGGCCGCGGTCAAGAAATCTCCGTGACGCGTTAGAAAGCCTGCGTCAGTGCGCGTGCGCTTGGTCCGGCAACGCGAAAGCAATGACGTCGTCAGCCATGGGACGCACGCCTGCATTGTTGCCGCCGGTGGCCACGACAGCAACATATTGGCGCCCGTCCCTGCCCCGATAGCTTACGGGACCCGTTGACGCCGTTGCCGGCAATTTGATCTCCCACAACATTTCTCCCGTCATGGTGTCGAAGGCGCGGAACCGGGCGTCATCCGTGGCGCCGATGAATATTAAACCGCCGGCGGTCATCATCGGGTTGCCCAGGTTGACACGGCCGGTGCGCTGTTGGTCGGCGGGCAGATCATCGCTGACACCTAACGGCACTTGCCATTTGATCTTGCCGGTATTGACGTCGACGCCGCTGAGCTGCCCCCAGGGCGGCGCATTGCAAGGCTGTCGCGTGTCGGGTTTCCAGAAATAAAGATAACCGTCTTTCATGCCGTAGCTGCCGTCCGGACTTTTAATCATGGTCGGCAAGGCGGCCAGATTGTTGGTGTTTGCCACCAGCATGCCGCGCTGGGGATCAAATGCCGAACCGCCCCAGTCCACCCCGCCCAAGCTGCCGGGAAAGCTTGCCACAGCGGCGTCCGTCCTCAGCGGCTGGAACAGCGCGGATGCCACGACATGTTTTTCCGCAATAAGCTTTTCGCAGAAGCTCTTAAGTTCAGGCGTAACCGCAGCAACATCGCCATCCTGGTAAGTGACTTTTGCCAAGGGCGGGGTCACGGACATCGGCTGTGTCGGCCAGGGCTGCTCGCCTGGAATATCCGTTTCGGTCGGCACAGCTACTTCTTTTGTCTCGAACAGCGGCTTGCCGGTGACGCGGTCCAGCAGAAAGAGGACCGACGTCTTGTTCATTGCCGCAATCGCCGGAATCGCCTTGCCGCCAAGCTTGACGTCGACCAAGGTGGCGCTGGGCAGGTCGAGATCCCAAATGTCATGGTGCACTGTCTGGAAATGCCAGAGGTATTTTCCTGTCTTGGCATCCAGCGCCACGATGGAATTGCTGAACAGGTTTGCACCATGGCGATCGGCGCCCCAGCGATCGAAAGTCGGCGCTGCGATCGGCAAATAGACAATTCCCCGCTTTGCATCGCCGACCAGTCCTGTCCAGACATTCACGCCGGAGCGGCCTTTCCAGCTGTCGCCCTCCCAAGTGTCGTGTCCCAACTCTCCCGGCTGCGGTATGGTGTGGAAGGTCCACAAATGCTTGCCCGTAATGACGTCAAAACCACGCACGTCACCTGCGGCACCCAGTACAGGAGCTTCCTGCACGCGGCCGCCGGCGACAAAGACGTCGCCAAGCACCAAAACAGGCGACGAAAAACCAAAATAGGCGTTTGGATAGCCGTTCATGACGTCCGGCGTTTTGAGGTTCATCACCCCATTGTCGCCAAAGCCTTTCACCAGCTCACCGGTCGCTGCATCCAGCGCAATCACGGTTCCGTTCCTGGTCGCAACAAGGATACGGGCCTTCATTCCCTTTTGCCCCGGCCAATATGTGACGCCGCGGGTCGCCACGCCGTCATTGCCCGGCAAGTCATAGGCCCAGACCTGCTGGCCCTTGGTCGCGTCAATGGCCGTGACGCGGCGATAAGGCGTGGCCAAAATCATCAACCCGTTCACCACCAGCGGTGTCATTTCCGAGCCGCTATATTTGGAATTAAATCCCCGCCCCGGTGGGGTAACGGGGGCCTTCAGCACATCAAGGCTGGCCGGGCGCATATGAAAGACCCAGGCCTGCTGGAGATCACCGACATTTTTGGCCGTCACTTGTTTGAGCGGCGAGAACCGCATGTTGCCGGCATCATGGCCATAGGCCGGCCACTCGGACGACAGATCGGCGGCACGAATTTTTTGGAACGGCAATGCAACGGCCAGAAGGCCGGCCAAAAAAATCACAGGCTTGAGACTAATCATAAAATCCTCATGTCACACTTAAATCCTCATGTCACACTTTGTATAGGGTCTAACCGAAGCGGGCTCGCCGGGCCATTCAACGCGAGCCGGTCCGCAGGCGATTTTCCTGGCTCAGCATGTATGCCTTTTTGCTTTCGAAGTCCCGTGCGATGCCGATGATCATGAATTCGAGCGATGATTTCCCGGTGGCAGCGAAAGCCCGGCTCTCTCCGAGTGCTGCCGGAATGGCATCGCCGGTATGTATGTCCGCCGTCTCGCCATCGATCGTCGCCGTGCCGTCACCGCTCACAACATAATAGACTTCGGCGATATCGGGCTTGGCGCTTGGGCCGGCGGTCACACCGGGCGGCAGCACCAGATGGTCCACATAGGACCAGGTGCTGTAAAAGACGGTGGGATCGAGTCCCCGGTGATACATTGCCGTGCCCTTCCCGCCTTCGAATCCGGGAACCGGTTTGTCGAGGGATTTGTCCAAATTCATATGCATGAATTGGGGCAAGGCATCCTTTGGGGCGCCCACTCTGCCGTCATCCAAATTCCATGCATCGTAAAATCGCGGCAACAGCCCGACATTTATGTTCATCCATTGCACCGGTTTGCCCGACTGATTGGTGATGGCGTGGTTGTGACCCAGGCGGGCTACCGCGCCCGCCGGTCCCTTGAGAAGAGACGCCCGGCTATCGATGGAAAACTCCGCCTCACCATCCAAAATCACAAACATCTCTTCGCAATAATTATGGAAATGTTCCCCAATGCCGCCGCCGGGCGGCAGGACGCCGCGATGCAAAAACAGCAAATTGACGCCGAGATTGAATTTTGCCGAAGCGGCTCGTCCGTCAAACAGCGCCATGTAATTCATCGGACCGGAGCCATTGTGAACCGAAGGATGCGCGGGATAGTCAGGACCTGCGCCGTGAGCGATGCGTTCGGCAAGCGGCACATGTGTGCGGGAAAGCGGGCTGGAGGCCGTATAGGGGTCCGCGGGAAACGTCATGCCCGGGACTTGCGCAAGCGCGGCAGAGGGAGCCAAACCTGTCAGTCCCGCCAAAATGAGTATTTTCAACATATTGCCCCACTCCATTCTAGAAAGACGTATTGGATTAAAGCAGACATTTGGGAGGGATGCTGCTGGGAAATTGCCTGCCATTCCCATCATCGAAAGAATCCGCTGAGGGACCTCGGCCTTATGGCCGGCCAAGCGCGAAAATCGCGATCTCATCGCCGAACACCGGAGTGCCCAGCGGGACATGCCCGCCCCGGCAGCCATTGGCGCCGACCGCCAGATACTGAACGCCCTTGACCCGATAGGTCATAGGAGGCGAACACACGCCCCTGTCAAAATGGTGACTCCACAATTTTTCACCGCTCTTGGCGTCGAAGGCGCTGAAATCGCCGTTCATTTCACCGGCAAAGACCAGATCGCTGGCCGTGGCCAGCACACCGCCAAACATGGGCTGCGGCGACTTATACTGCCAGGCAATCTTGCCACTGTTGACTTCGATCGCCGTCAGTGTCCCCGACTGCGGCCCGTCGGCGCGTTTCATCACACCGCCGGTATGGCGGCCGATCCAGGGGCCGCCGGGTTTGCTATCCTGGAAATCGATGGTGGTAAAGGTCATGGGGACATTGGCCCCTAGGACGTAGAAATATCCGGTGCGCGGTGAAAATGCCGGCGGCTGCCACAATGAACCGCCGCTTACACCGGGAAGCAAGGTAACGCCGGCCCGGCTGGGCGGCGAGAACATGTTGGGGCTTTGCTCGACAAAAGGCTGCGATTTGTAAAGCAGCTTGCCGGTCAGGCGATTGACGATGAAAACATTCCCGACCTTGCCGGCCTCGCCCGCCGCTGGAACGATTTTCCCGTCTTTATCCTTGGCGTCGAACAGCATGACCGGCGCGCTGGCGTCATAGTCCCACAGATCGTGCGGCACTTCCTGATACCACCAGGCCAGCTTTCCAGTCTTAGCATGAAGCGCCAGAATGGAATCGGTATAGGCGTTGTCGCCGGGCCTGGTTTCACCCTGATAGTCGGGATTGGGATTGCCGGTCGACAGCACCAGCAGGCCGTTCTTCACATCCATAGCGGGCGTATTCCACACCGAGCCGCCGCCGAACTTCCAGGCATCCCCGCCCCATGTGTCCCCACCCGGCTCGCCAGGCGCGGCGGTGGTGCGAAATTCCCAGATTTTGGCGCCGCTCTGCGCATCATAGGCTTCCACCATGCCGCGGGTTTCATACTCGGCCCCGGCGGTACCAACGATCACCATGCCGTCATAGACCTGCGGCGCCATGGTGTAGGTGTAATATTGTTTGGGTTCGGGATGGGTCTTGGCGGGGTCGGTTTGCCACACCGGCTTTCCCGTTTTGGCATCCAGCGCCACCAGGTGACCGTCCAGCAGCGCGGTATAAACTTTGCCATAGGCCAGCGCGACGCCGCGCGCCTGGGGTCCGCAACAGGCTTCGGTAAAATCCATTTTGTCCGGCTGCCAAGCCCATAGCTGGCGGCCAGACACCGCATCCCAGGCCTGAACATGATTGGTGGCGGTGACGGTATAAAGCACACCATCCACTTCCAGCGGCGTGTCCTCAAAGCTGTTTGCCACGCCGGTATGCAGGGTATGAAGCAGCGTCAGCTTGCCGACCGTGTCCCGATTGATCGTCGTCAGCGGCGAAAAACGCTGATTGTCATAGGTGCGGCCATGCAGCCGCCAATTGTCGTGGTCGCGGTCGGCATTGACCAGCGCCTTGTCCGCAACATTGGTCACGCTTGCCGCGCCGCCCAGTGCGATGCAGCAGATTGCCGGAATGAACAGACCAAGCCGGGATTTCATTATTCTCTTGCCCATGTGTGGCGCGAACGCGCGCGGACTATCCAAGAAGCAATTGTGCGGCGCAAGTGGACACCCTATCGTGGCCACCGAGGGTTTTTGCGGAAAATTCTGCCATGCAACGTCGAACGATATTTTGTGCTTTGGCTGGGGCGCTGCTGCTTTCGGCGGCGGGGCGGGCACAGGCGCTCAGCGAATGGCTGACCTTCGGCCATGATCCGCAGCGCAGTGGCTGGAACAGCGACGAAGCCGGCCTCTCGCCCGCCAATGTGGGCCGGCTGAAGCTGCTTTGGAGCACGCAATTGCCGACCATGCCGAAAGATGTCGCGCTATCCACCCTGACAGCGCCGCTGGTGGTGGAAGGCGTTCCAACCGCGCAAGGGACAAAGACCCTCGCCTTCACCGTGGGTATCGACGACACGATTTTCGCCATCGACTCCGGCAGTGGAAAAATCTTCTGGCAGAAAAGCTTCCCCAATCCGGGCAAGCCGCAGCGTCCTGCCACCTCCAATTGCGCCAACACCGAGCAGGCGACACCCGTCATCGACAAGGCCGCCGGTGTTATTTACTTCACCATGAGCGATGGAAAATTGCGGGGCTTGAGCCTGGCTGACGGCGAGGAACGCCTGGCGGCTATGCCGTTCGTGGCGCCCTATAGCCGCAACTGGAGTCTCAACCTGGTTCATGGCGTCGTCTACACGGCGGCGGGACGCGGCTGCGGCGGCGACGCCGTTCAGCCCATCGAGCCGGGTTCGGTATCGGCCATGGATATCAGCGATCCCGCGCACCCGCAGCTGTCGCGCTTTTATACCGGGCGCGGCCGTCCGGCGGGCCCTTGGGGGCGCGGCGGCCCGGTTTCCGGTCCAAACGGTGTCTATGTGCAGACCGCCGACGGCAATCACGATCCCGCCGCCGGCATCTTTGGCAATGCGGTGATCGCGGTGGCGCCCAAGGCCTATGGCATTGCGGATTCTTTCACGCCCGCAAATTGGAAGCTTCTCAATGCCAAAGATCTTGACCTGGGTTCGGGCAGCCCGGTGATCTTTTCCTTCAAGGACCGCACCCTGCTGGCGACATCCTCCAAGGAAGGCGTGATCTACCTGCTGGACGCCAAGAATCTGGGCGGCGGCCTGCCCGACCATGCCAAGCCGCTCTATCAATCGCCGCGGATGGGCAATGACGAGGAGCTCTATTACGGACGCGGCGTGTGGGGCGGGATTTCCACCTATCAAACGGCGCAAGGCGATCGCTATCTTTATGTGCCGATGTGGGGACCGCCGGGCAAGGATAGCGGATCATTCCCACGCAGCTATGGGGCCGCGCCACACGGCAGCATCATGGCGCTTCAAGTTACGGAAAATGAAAAAAGCCTGTCCTTGAATCCGCAATGGATTTCCCGCGATCTGGCGGTACCCGACAATGTCGCGATCGCCAATGGGGTGGTTTTTGCCGTGCAGACCGGCGAGCAGACTTTCCAGCATTCCCAAAATCCGGAAGGGCACGGTCAGGCGCGCAATGGCGAAGCAGCCGAAACCATAGACGGATTGGCCAAGTATCGCTCCACCCCGGTTGCCGGCATGGTGCTGGTCGGTTTGGACGCGCTGACAGGCAAGCAACTCTATTCCAGCGGCAAGCTCCTTGCCGACTGGGTGCATTTCAGTCAGCCCGTCGTGGCCCAAGGCAAAGTGTTCCTGGTCTCGCACGACGCCCATGTCTACGCCTTCGGACTACGGTGAAGACGGACGCGAAAAGCGCCGCGCTGATGTTAAAGGAGGCCTTCAAGTCGCGACGCGTCTGAGATAAGGCGTTTTGGCAAGCAGGAAAGCCAGCAGGGCCGATGCAATCGACGTCACCACGGCCAACATGCCGATGCCGGCGAACGAATTCGAATTTATCAGGGGCGAGAAAATCCAGAGGAACAGGACGTGCGACAGGTATATGCCCAAGCTTAAACTGGCAAAGGCGGACAGCCTGAACAGCAGGCGAGACCTGGAATTTTTTCCCAGCCACAACGCCAAAAACGCAATTCCCAGCCCAAACGGGAAAGTCGAAAAAAGAAAATCATGGCTGAAAAATTCGGTACGGCCGGTGAACTGGGCGATCAAATATTCTTCGGCTATGGAACAACCATAGCCCAATAGTATTGTCGCCACCGCGGTTTTAAATGACGGAGCGTATTTGGTCCGCGCCAGCCATGCGCCTGTGACAAGAAATGGCAAGGCGAACAGCCAGCCCCGCCGCCCTCCAATGCCGCCAAATCCCAACACATCGGAATAAGTGGTCGATGCCAGACCCATAAGCGCGAGCATAATTGCTGCAAGCGTCATAAAGCGCAGTCCAAAAAACGCCCGGCCGGCTTGAAGGACCGCGATTCCCACGCCCAGCGCGGGAAGAAACCACAGGTGATAGGCGGCATTGAAATTGTAACGCATCAACGCCGCCGCGCCGTATTTTGCGTAAAAGAACAGGTCATAAATAACGGTCCAGAATATATAGAGCGGCAGCAGCCTTTTGAGCGGGCGCGCGACTATTGCAAAATCGAAACGCGTCACATCCGGCTGAAAGTAGCCGGCAGCGATGAAGAAAAAGGGCACCGCGAATCTGCAGGCTGTTCGCAGGGCGGCCAAACTCGAAGAAACATGCGCCGCATCCGGTCCAATTGTACTGTGGAGGAGAACAACAGCCGCCGCAGCGAAAATTCGCAGGACGTCGAAACCAAGATTTCGGCGGACCTTTTCGGACATTGTATCTGAACGCTACGTCCTGCAGCGTGGACATGGCAACAAGCGCGAGCGCGGCGCTGAGACCAGCGGACCATTATTTCCAGCGGCAAGGTGCCGCGGCCAGGAATATCAGTTGCCCGACTTTGCGATCTCATAAAGCGCATAGTCCTGTCCCGTCGACAGCAGCCGCGCCTGGGACTGCAGGCTTATCGCGGCGGGCGGATGCAACAATAGAAAAAAGAGCGGCGGCACGGCGTTGCCGGATGCAGCCTCGGCTTGCATCAGAGTCTGTATGCGCGCGACCCGGCTGGGATAGTCGGAAGGGTCGCAGGTCGGATCAAAGCTTTCCTGGAGACGGGAATAACGCTTGTAGAAGTGCGCCACGCGGATCGGCTGCTGGCCCGCAATCGCATAAGCCTCGGCGACAAAGCGGGAGTCGCCGAAATTCGACAGAGAGGACAGATGCTGCGTGGCGGGCTGGCGCGAACGATAAATGTCCAGAATGGCGCTCCGTTGCGGCAGGCATTCCGATTGCAGGATGACCGCGCCCGCCGGCAAGGTGTCGAGCGCACGGATGACCGCATCAATCGGCGCGGTAAACGACCGCCACAGAACGGTAATGGCGGCCTGCTTGGCGACAAACGCAGCGCTGAAAACCGCCAGAAGCGCAACCGCTGCCTTTGCCGGGCGCAGTTGCGCATCCAATCCCGCCAATGCCAGCAAAGCGACCGCGATCGGCAGCCGGATATCGACATAGGAGCCCGACGCCATTTTGGCGGGCAGAGCAAAATACAGGACAACAAGACCGATCAGCCCGGGAATAAAGCTGGGCGCCAGGCGCGGGCGTGAAAAGAACAGGAGCAGAAACGCAAAGCTGATCGCGCCGATAACAAAAGCGATGTCGCCGCCGATACTGGCCGAGGTCAGCGCCTTTGCGAGTCCCAGCAGCTTGGCGGCCAAGAAATGCGGATCATAACTGGCCCGGCTTGCCGAAGCGGTGGACATGGCCAGAAAAAGCAAAGCCGCAGGAACCGGCTCCAGAGCCCGCACAAGCGCCTGGCCGAAACCGATCCGCCGCTGGCGCAAGGCCGTCAGGGCGAAGCCGGCGGACATAACGGCGTAAATGCCGAAATCCGACAGATGGCAAAACAACAGCAGAACCGACAGGATTGCGCCCGCCGCACTGGCGGCGATGGGCGCATGTCCCTCGAGTTTCAGCCGGGCAGCCAGGGCCCAAGGCACCAGCGCCAGACCGAAAATGTAGGAGAAGAAGCCGAGGATGGAGACCAGATTGTAAAGCAGCAATGCCGACGCCAATGGCACAAGGCTCCACCGTCCCGTGGCCACGCGGTTAAGGACGGTGACCCCGGATATCGTCAACAGCAAGGTGAGACCAAAGAATATGCGCCCCGCCAGTTCCGGTGCGGCAAAAAGAGCAAGCCCCAATCCGATCAAATCGAAAGCGATATTGGGAAGAAAAAAACCATCCAGCTCGTAGAAGGGCGATCCATGTCCGGTTATCAGCAGATCGCGAAGCACTGCCAGGCGCGCCTCATGCGCCGGCGCATCGAGCAGCGGCAGATGCGGAGCCATGATGACCGGCAGCACCACCAGGATCGCCAACGCCGCAAGCAGTCCGATGCATGCCGGCCTGCGCGACAGAAAGGCCGGGATTTGAAGATTGGTCATGCGGAAAAAGCCTGTGATGGAAAAGGCCGGGCGGGTGATTCGGTTATTCCGCCGCGGCAAGCGCAGCGAAATAATCTATCCGCGAATTATCGAGCGAGGAAGCGCAACGGACGACAATAACGGGCTGGTGGAATGCTATCGCACATCCGCACCCGCCCACATCACCACGCGCAGGGTTTGCAAGACGATCCTGAGATCGAACAGGATATTGAAGTTCTTCACATAATACAGGTCATAGCTCAATTTCGAGCGGGCATCGTCCAAGGACGCGCCATAGGGATAATTGACTTGCGCCCAGCCGGTCAGGCCCGCTTTCACCGCATGGCGCTCCTGGTAAAGCGGCAATTGCTGGGAAAGCTTCTCGATGAATTCCGGCCGCTCGGGCCGCGGCCCGACCAGCGACATGTCGCCTGCCAGGACGTTGAAAAGCTGGGGAAGTTCGTCGATTCGGGTCCGCCTCAGGAATTTGCCTACCGCGGTAATCCGGTGATCGCCCGCGGCCGCCCAGACCGCGCCGCCTTTTTCCGCGTCGCAACGCATGGTGCGGAGTTTCAGGATTCTAAAGCTCCGTCCGCCCTGGGTCACCCGCTCCTGCCGGTAGAAAACCGCGCCGCGATCACCCAGCCATACCGCCAGCATGGCAACCAACAGCACGGGCGAAAAGGGAAGCAGGATCATCAGGCTCACGACAATGTCGAATAGCCGCTTGAGGCCGCGGCCGATGGGACTGATCTGAAACCCGTCCGAATAGAGCATCCAGGCCATGTCGATCCGCTTGATGTCGATTCGCGATATCTCCTTTTCCAGGAAGCTCATATATTGGGAAACCGGATAACCGCTCGCCCTGCAAGTGATCAGCGAATCCAGCGTCATGCCGCGCCGGTCATCGGGCGCGACGACGATTTCTTCCGCCCGCACGCGCTCGGCGAGTTTCAAAAGGTTGTGGGAAGCCAGTATAATATGGCTTTGGGGATCGTCCGCCAGGCGCTGGTCGATTGCCCCGAAACTCTCTTCATGCACAAAGGTCAGGTCATAGTGCAGGCTCCGGCCCTGGCTCCGCAGCATCTGCAACAAATCCCATGCGCGCTCTCCCGCTCCGATCACCAACAGCCGCGAGCGAAAAAACGAGTGCCGCCGAAGCACCGCGAAGACGGCACGCGCAATCACCGCACAGGCGGCAAAACAGCTCCCTGCGGCGATACAAAGGGGGATGGAATTGTTCCAGCCCAGTACGGCGGAGACAAAGCTGGAGGCAGCGACCGAGAGCATGGTCACCATGGGAATGCGCCGGAACGCCTTGTCGAGCTCCGCCACGCCCTCCCTCCGGTAGAGGCCGAGCGCGTACAGCATTCCCAGCTGCACCAGCGCGATCATGACCACCTGGAGGGTGGAAGCGCCGCCGTTCAGGCCGAAGCGGACGGTCAATGGCCACAGCATGGCCACGGCGAACGCATCGATCAAAAACAGGGCGACGCCGGCGGTCATGAGCTTCTGTCCTAAATGTGCGCGGACTTCGGCCCTCGGCGCAAAAAGAGGCGCGAACAGCAGACAGGCCGCAGTACACGGCAATAGTGCGGTGCGGTTGGTGAACGCCGGGTAAAAAACGCCTTAAACAGCCCTAAGGCTTAAGGCAAAGACCCGCGCCACGGCTGGTTTTGCCGTCTTCAGCCCGCCATGACCCCCGGTCCAAGGCCCGTTGCGTGCGGTCCTTGTGGAAACAGACCCTGTCAGGCGCCGCCTGGCTGAATCTATTGTCATATCGGGCGCGCTTGATAGGTTACCGCCCACGCCGCGAAGATCAGGCACCGTCAACATTCAGACCGCACGAAGGACAGTCATGACCATCTCACGCAGAAAAGTTCTGGCGGCCTCGGCGGCGGCACCCGTCCTGCTGGCGGGAGGCACGGCCCATGCCGCCGCTCCCGCCAGCATCCACATTCACAGCGAGCGGCATCGCGGCGAAATCGACCGCAAGATTTTCGGCAACTTTATCGAGCATCTCGGCCGCTGCATCGATGGCGGAATTTTCGAGGAAGGCTCCCCTCTCTCCGACAAACACGGATTTCGCAAGGATGTACTGAAAGCCGTCAAGGATATGAACGTGCCTCTTCTGCGCTGGCCGGGCGGCAATTTTTCTTCGAACTATAATTGGCGCGACGGGATCGGGCCGCGCAATGCCCGCCCGAAGCGTCTTGAGATGGCCTGGGGTACGGTGGAGGGCAATCGCTTCGGCACCCATGAATTTATGGACTATGTCGAGCAGACCGGTTCGGAGCCCTATATCTGCTTGAATCTCGGCACCGGCACCTGGTCGGAAGCCCAGCAATGGATCGAATATGTCAACGGCAATCAAGACACCGCTATTGTGGCGGAGCGCAAGAAGAACGGCCGGGACAAACCCTGGAAGGTAAAATACTGGGGCCTGGGCAATGAGATGGACGGCTATTGGCAGATGGGTCATCGCTCGGCGGCCGACTATGGCGCTTACGCGCTGGAAGCGGCCAAGCTGGCCAAGCTGACCGATCC
>Ga0097621_100000032_pt1 | contig 70185 bp, 116 predicted proteins | sample KBSMisM72_FD_73165 | JGI IMG/M metagenome (GOLD analysis project Ga0097621, IMG submission 73165) | Miscanthus rhizosphere microbial communities from Kellogg Biological Station, Michigan, USA - KBS Miscanthus M7-2 (version 2) (version 2) | ecosystem: Host-associated > Plants > Roots >... | reverse complement strand
GTTGACGAAACAGATGCCCTGGTACTTGTTCGTGATCATAGTTCCCTCCCCAACTCGATGATTGCCTCGATGTCCTGCGCGTCGATGATCCATCGCACGCAATGGCACCCGCCCATGATGAGGCGAGGCCCCAACACCATTTTCTCGACTGCGACGACGACGAGTCCTGTGCCGCCGCAGTCGATGCAGTCCTTGTCGATCTCCCTGCGCATGTTCCCCCTATTGGATTTACCTCGGCGGCTGCCATCCGAGCGGCGGCCCGTAGTAGCGATTCCTCGCATAGGGAAAGTTGACCGGCGCAAAGTACCGGCACGCCTCTGCCGCAGCGTTGCCGACCTGACGGCTTCCCGTCTGGTACGCGAGCTGGATCGCAGTCTCGATGCAGCTCTGCGACGGCGGGCCCTGGAAGCCCGGCGTTGGCAAGCTGTAGAGCGGCGGCGGCGGCGGGCCGTAGCCATATGCGGGAGGCGGCGGAGGCGGCACAAGCAAGCCGTCCGCGTGGGCTCGTGTGACCATTGCGTACCACATCAGAGCGATGGCGATCGCGAGGGCAGCTGACACCAGCAGCGACACTGCCACGTCCTTGAAGATGGTGCGGGTCATCGCGGCGCTCCTGGCATGCGTCCGGGCATACGCGGCAACTGAGGCGGCGACTCTTTGTCCTCCGGCGGGGGCGTAACCGCACCTGCAAAGACGTTTATGCTGTCGATGGCGACCTGACAGCTTTCCGTCGTACGGTCGATGAACGTTAGCAGCGTCGTCGTTTGGGTCGTAAAGCGTGTAACGGCGTCCACGATGTTGTTTGCTACGCTGTCCGCGTATTTGCTGAGGCGTTCGGCTTCCTCAGTGCTCTGCGCAGCGAGCGTTCGCATGTTTGCGGCAAGCTCAAGAGCTTGAGCTCCGATCATCTCTGTCGTGGGCATCTTGGACTTGTCTGGGGTAGGTCCGTTCGCAGCCATCTCAGTCTCCTTGTGGAAAGCGATGTTGATCTTTGAGCTGCCCCCGCCATCGCGTTACGGGCTCAGCCATGTCGTTGAGCATGTCGTTCCATCGTTGCCGGAAGCTCGGCCCCGCCGGGGGTGGTGGCGGGGTCGGCTCCGGCTCCAGCGGGGGCCAGCAGCACTGGTCCGCCAGACCGTCGTGGGTGGCACCCCGAGTCACCGAGGGGGCTGGACGAGACTCAGCGTCCTCGGGGTGCCTTTCCACACCGGGGCGGCGTCCCCAGTGCAGCTCGGATTTAGGCTTGCCGGGTTTGCCGGGATACCAACAGCGTTGCCGGCGAGCGCCGTCCACGTCGAGGCGGAAGCTCCACCAGCGCGGATCGCCGCTCGGCTTCGATGACTGGCATTCGACGGTCGTCGGTGCCGAGCTGGTCCGCAGATCAGCGGCCGCCGAAGTCGATGTCATGAGTATCAAGCCCAGCGCCAACGCGCGGGCCACAGCCCTTTTCATGGTCCTTCCCCTCCGCCGTGGGGGGTGCGAGCAGCGGCTGTCGGGGCCATGGAAAGCTACGCTACAAAAGGCCACCGCCGCTCGCGACTCAAATATAGGCCAATACGGCCAAAACGTCCAAATGGAATTTTAATGCAGTATTTTCGGCATATTATCTTGGTCGATCATGACCTCGGTATCGATGGCGTCCCGCCGCGGATGTTTTTCTAGCCATTTCATCATGCTGTTACCCCTGGTGATTGTCCGAGTGCAACGCGAACTTGATCGAGCGTGACTACTCCGGCCCGTAAGAACCGGAGCACCACGGTTGCGCCGCCGTCGATCTTGGCGTCGCCCTTGAGCCAGCGCCGCATGGTGCGCGGTGCCACCATCAACAGCTCGCCAACATCTTCCTGCCGAATATCGGGCAGCACCCGCGCGCAAATGTCCCGCAGTTCGATCGGGCTCATGCGGTAGCGCTCAAACGGTGGAGCCGCCTTCTTCCGTGGAGTCTTTTCCGGCACCGCGATCTTCTTCGCGACCTTCTTTTTGGCCGAAGATTTGACGCCACGTAATTTTGCGGCGCCTTTCGAGGCCGACGTGGAGCGCCCGTTCGCAGTCTGCTTGCGACGGGTGGTGGAGCGTTTCTTTGATCGCGAGCGTGTCGAGACCTTGGTCCCAGAGCGTGACGACTTGGTCGACGAATTCATCGTGTAATTCCTTCTGGCTTGTTTGTCGCCATTTGTAGTGGCGTCCAGGTACGACGGGCGGCATGATCATGGCCTCACCTCATGGGGCGGGACGGCCACTTGCGTTTAGGGCGCGTCGCCTTGCGTTTGCGCTTGAGTTCTTTGCGCCGCTTCCCGGCGTCGGAGAGCTGTGCGCCATCGCCGCGTACGTAAGTCTTGAGCCAGTGGTCTTCGGCGGTGCGCCAGATCAGCCAGTCGGGATCGTTGGCCTCGGGCAGATAGCCGCCGTCCTTGGTGCGGTCGCGTAGGTTGAGCGGCGGGTCGTGATCGAGGTGGCACATGATGTCGGGATAGAGCACGTTCAGCAGGACGCGCAGTTGGTCCGAATTGCATAGCTTCTCGAGTGCGTGCCAGTCGATCTTGAGACCAGCCGCGCGCGCCTGCCGCCCCGCCACCGCGACCTTCACCCAGATCGGTACGTGCGGGCGTGGCAGTTTCATGGGTTGGCGTGTTCCGAACAGACGAAGGCGTCGGCGTCTTCATCGGTCAGCGGCTTTGCGCCGCCCGCGGCTTCCAGCTCGGCCCTGGCCGCGATCCGTCCCCACAATATCTCGACCGTTTCGATCGGCAGCATGTCGAGGGTGGTGATCCGGCGCTGCGGCTTTTCGTTCTGCGTGTACAGCTCGACCATGGCGACCTGGACGCCCTTCGGCACCAAGCCCATCGAGCGCGCGGTATCGAGCGCACCCACGGCGTCCTCGCCATAGACGATGGTGGCGCCGACGAAGCGGTCGCCCACCGGCCGGCTCTCGTCCACAAAGGACAGGTAGAAAACTCCTGCGCTCATGGTTTGGCACCTCTCAGTTGCTCGCACCTCTCGTCCAGCATGGCCCGCAGCCGCTCGCGCTCATCGCTGTCCAGATCGACCGCGTTGCGGGTGTCATATTCGTTCTCCCAGCGCGCCGTGGCTTCCTCGGGATCGGTCGCAGCCCTGATCCAGACTTCGGCCTGGGCGACATAGTAGGCGGCTTGGTCCACCCCCTCGGGGGCGCCCTGCAGGGGCAGCTGGGCGGGCTGCTGGCGCGGTTTGGGCTTCGGCTTGGCCTTGGGCCCGGCTTTGGCCTTGGGCGCACTCCCTGGCCGTTTACGGGCGGGCGGCTTCCGGCTCATTCTCGACCGCGTGACGGGGACGGCTTCCTCCCTAGGAGCAATCGGGGTATTGGCCATCTCTTGCGCCACGCGGTCGTCCCCTGCGGCCCGGACTAACGACGACTCCACCTCCATTGGTCGGAAGCCTTCGCGTAGTTCGGGCCGCGGGCTGGCCGCCAAGCGTTCGCCCAAGGTCGGCCGTGGTGTTACGTCTCTGAATTCCGGGTCGGCGACCTCCTCGGGCGTATAGACGCCGAGTACGGCTTGCGGGCAGTACATTCTGATCCAGTCGCGGGTGGTGTCGTACCAAAGCTGGACGTCGGGCTTGCGGTCCCATAGCGGTGAACCTTTCACGAATTGCAGCACCTCGCCGTTGACGTGCTTGGTGGTGTGGCCGGGATGCACCTGGGCGAGCTTCGGACTGCGGTGCTCGTACTCAAACGGATCGCCCTTGAGCCGGCCGCGCACGATCAATTGGCGCTCGTCGCCCTCGCCGATCCACTCGCCCTTCAAGCCGCCGTCGAGGTGCGGTTTTGCCAGCGCGTGAAACGCTTGCGACTCCATGCACAGCACGCCCTTCTGGACGTACGTTTTCATCGCCAGCATGTAGACCGACACATGCGCCCGCTCGGCAATGTCCATCAATCCGATCACCACCGCGATGTTGCTGCGCAGGTCCTCTCGCAGCATGAGGTTATCGGGCTTGCAGACGCCTTGCGCCCAAGTGATGTATTCGGCATATGAGCTGGGAGTCAGCCCGCGGCCGGGCGTGACCTGCACCATCTCACGCGAGCGTTGCTTGCGATCCTCCAGCGTCTCGATCTGCTGGTCGTCGTCAGTGGATTGTGACGGTAGCTCCTGCACGTCGGTCACTGTCTTCCTCCTCACGATATTGCTTGAGCCGGGATTCGGCCCGTTCTCTGGCAGCAGGGGTCAGTTTCAGAATCTCGGCGTCTTGGCGCTCGCCCGCCGGTCCCGGCCAGCGGTTGGTGTTCCAGCACAAGGCAAACCTGCGCAGCGCGGTCCGGTTCTTGGCCTCGCCGAGATCGAGGTCTTCGTCCGACAGCTCGACCACGCGCACGCAGTGCGGCGGCATCTTTTCCACGAACACTAGCGCGGCGGCGGTGAACGGCATCTTCAGCTCGCGCAGCACCGTTCTCATTAAGGCGAATTGCTGATCGTACCCAAACTGCTCCACCGTCCGCAGTAGATCGACCCACTGCACGCTGGTGCAAGTCTTGAGATCGACCATCTCGCCGCCGCGGTGCGACGGGATCACGTCGGGTCTGATCTTCAACCAGACCCCGGTCTCCTTGTCCTTCCAAAACCCACTGCGCTCGGCGAACCCCTGCAGCACGCCAGCGCCGACCACGAAGCCGTTCGCGGCCAGCGATTCCGACATGCCGCGGATGGCCTCGATATCGGCGCGCGTGATCCACTCGCGGCCGGCGGCTTCGCAAGCAGCGACCCACGCCTTGGCGTGCTTGGTGGCCAGCTTCCAAGGAATTGGTCGGCCTTGCACGTCCTTGGTGTGGGTAGGCGTGACCTCGAACACCTCGGAGAACGCAGCTTCGCCCATGGCGAGGTGGTGCATGGCGCGCCCAAGCGCGAAGTGGCGGGCGGTCTTCTTGACGATCCGCTTGGTGTTGTAAGGCGATTCCGCCCAGTAGTGCGCGGGCGACTCGATGAATATCTTACGCAGCCCGCTGGAGCTGATCGCGGGCGAGCGGGTGATCTTCGCCGAGTGGTAGAAGTCCAACGGGATGTTGGAATAGATGCCGGGCTCTATGATTGCCCCCTTGCTCCACCTGATCCCCTCTGCAGTTGCCATGAGCTCCCCCTGTTCTGCGTCGCCCGATACTAGGCCAAATCGGCCAGACGTCCAAATTGAACGCCGGAACTTTTCCCCACCCAACGAATCATATAAGCGCGCAACGGGGTGACGCCCGACCGGGGAGGAGTGGATGCTTGCTCGGATCGCGAAGTCGTCTATCGAGTGCCGCGAGGAAGCGGTGGTGGCCAAGCTGCGGGCGGTGCGCGCACGCTCGCCCGAGCTGCGGGTGGAGCACCAGCGTCTAGCCGATAAGTGGACCCAGCTCGCCGCTGCCTTTGACGAGGCCGCGCGCGTGTCCGGTTTTATCGAATGGTCGGCGCAACGCTTGCGCGATTGACCTTCCGTGCTCTACGGTCGTTTCGTCCAGGGCATAGGAGGATTCAATATGGCAAGACGATCTGCAGACGAGGCCGCGCCAATAAAATTGGTCTCCGCCCGAGACCTCAAGGCGCTGGCAGAAACATGTGATGGCTACAAGCGCAAGGCCGACACCGCGCAAGGCAATATGCGGGAGTTGATCGGCGAGTACGTCGAAAAGAAAAACCTGCACAAGCAGGCGTTCAGCACGATCCAGCGGCTGCGGCGTATGGAGCCCGGCGAGCTGTGGCTGTGGAAGGCCCATTTTGACGACTATTGGCATAAGCTCGGGCTCGAGAAAATTGCCAACACGCAAGGCCAGCTCGTGAGCGCTGGCACCGAAGAGGATGAGGTCACGCCGCGCGGTCCTCGCCTCGTGGAAGAGGAAGCCGGAGCCGCTTGACGGAACTACGGGGGAGCGCGCACGTTAGTTCCGCGGCTCCCCCGTGAGTCCCCAACTGCGGGGTGCCTCAAACGGAAGCGCGCCGCAGCGCTGGCAGAGCCCCCCGACCCCACGATGCGGCGCGCACGCTCTCTCACAGGAGGGACGAAATTATGGACACCGATCAGTTAAAAAGTAAGATTCGCGAAGCGCTAGGCGCCGCCGGTATCGGCCGCGAGATCGCCGAGCAGGTCGACCGAATCATTGATAGCGCGAGCGGCCAGAAGCACGAGGCGAAGCTGCAGGCCCTCCAGGATGACGACGATGAGCGCAAGGCCAAGGTGCAGTCACAGCAAGCTCAGCTCCGTACTCAACCGGCCCGCGGCGAACGCGAGGTCCCCGACGACGACGATGAGGCCCCGCGCTCGGTGAAGGCAGCCGAGTCCCGCGCGAAGCCAGCTCGTAAGACCAAGACGGCGCGCAAGAAGAAATAGCGGACAGGGGCCTAACAGGAGCGCCGCGCCTATCGCGCCTCGGATAGGGGGTCATCCCGCCTTACAACAGCGGCTTTTGGAACGATCAGATCAGCGCGCGCGCCGCATCGTGGGCACGCTGGCCATACGCTGGTCTTGCTTCGTTTCCCGCGCCATCCACAGCGAGCGCAGATAACGGGAATTTTTTCAGTTTGTTTGGGCTTCGATGCTGCGAGCATTTCGCCGTGTCCAATGATCGGGTTCAGGTCGAACGATGCAACCGACGCGACCAAATTCGCGCTTGAAAGCGTCGGCGTCGTTACCGAAATAGAAAAACGTCTGCCCTTGTGTTGGCTTTGCCAACGCGCCGCTCGGCTCATAGAAACGGATGCGCCCTTGGGTAAAGCACGCCGCATTCGCAACGGAGATTGCGTCCTGAAACCAAATCGCATCGGTGTAATTATGGGTCAGCGCGATGCAGGACTCGACGCGGCCGGCATTCCATTCGCCTAATAATTTGCCGATGAATCGCCCGATCAATTCTTTCGAGTACGGCGGATTGAGCCAGACCCGGCCGTACCATGGCTGGCGCAATCCATTCTGACGCTTGTCGTAAAATTGCCGGGCCTTGACGGTTTCCTGCGCGAGCCTGCTTGAAGCGGGGTCGGTATCGATGTCGCCGAGCACGGCACGCGCGAGGGAAATATATTGATGCGGCGTGTACCATTCATTTTTGCTGCGAGTCCCGAGCGTGCCGATGGTCGGATGGAATCGACCGCTGACTAACTGCCGGATTTCGTTAGCGCGCGCCAAGTCCTCATGCGTTGCGTTTGGATTAGTAACGATCTCCTCAAGTAGATCGGCTAATTGCCAATTCGATGTCATCCATTGCGCGCCGGTGATCAGTGCGCGCGCAACACGAACACTAAAACCGAGCGCGTCGTGATTGTCTTTCAGCCACCGCAGCCATTGGCCATGGCCGAGTGATTCCTTTTTCTTGAGCAGGCGATTGCCCGCCTCCCTGAGATAAAAGACTCGATCATCGGTCGGGGTTTGTGCGTTTTGATAAAGCAGCCTGATGCTATCGGCCTCTTGATCGAGTTTCATTTAATGCGGACTCCCACGTTTACGGTAACGACGATGATTATCAGCGCCCTCGATCAATAGGCGCGTCATATCGGCCTGATCAGCGCCGGCAAACAATGTTTGCGCGTGCTTGCCATCTGTTAGAATCAAAACAAAACTAGGTGGAAAAAATCCAAGATGCTTTTCGACGACATTGCCGATATCGACGAACATCTGCGCCGTTATGGCGGGATCGACAACAGGGAACGTCTTCATTTCGTCGGTCATACCAACCTCCCCAACGCCTCTTCGATTTCGTTCAGCAGCATCTCACTGTCAGCAGCATCGCCCCAGAACAGCACGCTTGGCTCGGCTTTATCGCCGTCGCCCTCGTCACCCATGATGTAGAATAGCTTGCGTCCATTGGCGTCGAGAACCACACAGTCGGTCCCACTCGTCTGCTTTAACCGCCATGGCTTCGGAAATTTCATTGAAGCCCCCTCCCATCTCTACGCTCCAACTCGGGATTCATCTAATTTGAGGATGTCAATTCTTCCGGACTTCCCGGGGTTCTTGTTGATCTCGTCAGCGAGCACACGGCTAATCAGTTTCGGTTTGTCGTCCGGGTGAATGCGCGGCGCTTTGTTGCCGGCCTTTGCCCACCGCCGGGAAACCAAATCCATGATTTTATTCGGCGGCATACGATGCAGAATGCGACGCACCTGCTCGTCGATGGTCTTGCGCGAGTAGTGATAAAGCCGCGCAACACCGAGCACCATGTAGCCGTGAATCTCGTAGAGGTCTCGCCAGGAATCCTTGAGCGCGAATAACGCCTTGCGCATCGCAGTGCCATCGCCGTCCAAATCCCACGCTTGCACAGCATAGCCGGGGCCACGTAAATGACGTTTGCCGCCCCGCACTAAGGTAAATCCGCAGTCCTGCACTGCTTTAGCGAAACCATGATCCGTGCCGGCGATGCCATAAGCCTGCAGGTTTGTTTCAAGTTTGGTTGGCTCCTTTGAGCGCCGCGAGTTAAACCAAGCGAACAGCAGAGCTTCCTGTTTCGGCCCTTCCAGCTCAAAGATTTCACACCGAACAACGCGCTGTTTTTCACCGCGGCGCAGAATGCCCTGTCGCCGTGATTCACCGTCGCAAACCCAATAGCTGCCGTCAGGGCGACGACTGACTTTGAAAATCCCGAGCAGCGCCTCGGAGAAATTAGACTCAACTTGATGCACGATGCGCTCGCGCGGGCGATCTTGATAACTCATGTCCACGTTAAGCGCCGAGATCGGCAGCTCGACGATCGGTGGTTTCTGATCGAGCACCGATTTCAATAGTTTCATCTCATCGACTGTGAACACCGGCTTAGTCGGCGGCTTTTTTGCTTTCCCATTAGCTTTGCTCATCCTGTGCTCCTATCACTGGAGGAGTTGTACGGGCATTTGCGCAAAGCAGGCGTCGAGGGCGTAGGTGACGTACTTGCGTATTCCTTCAGGATTGATCCGTTCGCGCAGTTCGTCGCCAACTTCCAGAATAGTTTTGCACACTTTGTCGTCGCTCACCCCTATAGCCAGCAACCGCCCGACTCTGGCTTTGTGATATTGCTCTGTGCATTCACAGGAGAAGCTGTAGTTGGCGTGGATGACCGTGCGACCATGTCTGCTGAGGCGAACGCGGATGGCGATCTCCCAGCTCTCGTAGGGGGAACCATCGGGCGCCTCCTCGCCGCACATGCCTTGCGCGATGATCGGCCAGTCCGCTTCAATGATGGAGATCGGGCTGCGATTGGTGAGAGTGATGGTGCGACGCTTCTTCTCAACGACGGCGGTAGCAGGTGTGACTGCGTCCATTGTAGCCTCCTAATGGTGCTGCCTTGGTCCGGCAGCTGGATTCGAGGAGGCTACGGCCGATTAGGCCATTTTGTCAAATAGAGTCTCAAACGACTCACACCGACTGACAGAATTCGCGCACTTCGACCCGCAGTGCGGGCATGTCGGAATAACGCTTGATCACGCGCAGGTCGGCGATCTGGCCGTCGTCCTTCCACACGATCTCATTGAGCGCGTCGCCCACCATCTTACCGAGATTGTCGGCGTCGGGCGTGCCGGTGTGGAGCTTGGCGCCGTTGCGAGCGTCGATCTTCTCGCGCGCGGACCAGCTCGCGGCGATCGGCATGAACGCGTGGATCAGCACCGCCACCGGCTTCTCGGTCGGCGGCTTGCCGCGCAACGTCGCCTTGGCCAGATAGCCGAGGGCGTTGCGCATCTGCATCTCTTCGAAGCCGACGTAGAAGTGAATGTACTGCTGGCCTTGCCGGTCGCGTGCGATCCGCGCTCGCGCCCGTTCCCACGCCCGCGGCTCGCCGGCGAGCTCGAACACGCAGAATGTTTCACGACTAACCTTCAGAGGACCAGCCTCTGGCATTAGCGCCAATTGAACGTCAGGTTCCATTGTGGAGCGCCATGTGACACGGACGACACATCCACTTAACACGCAATGGCTTAGCGTGGTCAGGATGGTGCATTTCTACGTCAAGGCTTCCACATGGGCACGGCTTTGGCTTTAACTTTCCGCGCCGTTTATAAACGCCGGCATATGCTCTGCTAATGCTTTTTAGCCGCTCCTCCTCGTTCGGCTCGTGCGTCTTGCGCCATTCACGCATATAGGCCGCACGGCAAGCTCTGCAGTATCTTTGGCCGGATACGTTGCACAGCTTCCCGCAGCGAGAGCACGTCGGGCCCGCTTCCGCGATCAGCGCGAGCTGGACGTCTGGTTCGGTCACGGTTTACCTACCGGTGGCCAATGGCCGTGCTGGTTGAAGTATGCCACGCGCAGCGCACGAAAGTCTGGCTTGTGATCTTGACAGTACCAGAGCCGCTTGCCGGTTTTCACGAAGCCTTCGAACATCATGTAGATGCCCTGGTTGCCGCAATGGCAGAAGCTCTCGCGCTTGGGCTTGGTGATTTCCGGCATCAGAATCGAAGCGCCCGGTTCTGCCGTCCATTGTTGAGAGCGTTTGTGATTACACGCCTGCGCAGCTTTTCGGGTTGGTCCAATGACTGGAACCAAGCACATACAAAATTCTGCCAGTGCTCGTTGCCAACGATCACATGGGTCAACGAAACCATGGCGCCGTCCACCGCCATCAACTGGAATGCCGTAACATCGTGGCGCGTGTCGATGAATCGTTCGCTGGTGACTGGTACATCGTAGCTGCAGACTGCCGCGATATGTCGCGTGTTGCGGATGAGCGACTGGTAGGTGCCTCGTTGCGCTGGTTGAACGTTGAGCCACGTTCTCTCGACCCCGCGTTCAAGTTCGAACAGGATAATCGCGCCGCAGTTGTCGAGAGCATTGGCCGAGGGTGAATCGATATCGCTCGCTGAGCACCCCCTCGGCAACGGGTTCTCGCCCCTGCGCCAGGACGAGTGATCGAGCATCTTGCTCTGGACGTAAGCGGGGAGGTTTTGGACATCTCCCCAATCTGTCATTTTGGCACCGCTACGAATCCAAGAGCCGCGAAGTGCTGCACAAACCGTGGCAGCGCCTCACCAAAATAAAAGAAGGCTTGTCCCTGCGTCGGCGAGCATGGCACCCCGTCCGGGTCTTCGAACCTGATCCGGTTGGCGGGAAAGCAGATCGCCCGAGCTTGGCGCGCGGCCCGCTGAAACCAAGCGGAATCGGTGTAATTGTGGGTGAGCATGATCGCGGCCGAGACGCGCTCGGAAGCCAGCTCGTCACACAGCTTAGTGACAAAGGCGGCGATCTCTTTCGGGGAGTACGGCGGGTTGAGCCAGACCCGACCGTGCCACGGCTTCGTGAGCCCGTTGTCGATGAGCTTGAAGAACTCGTCCGCCTGCACAGTCTTCTGCGCCACCTCGGAGCTGGCCGGATCGAGATCAATGCTGCCGAGAACGGCCCGAGCTAGTTCGATGTACCTAGCTGGCGTGTGCCATTCGTTGTTGCCGGTACCTTCCGCGCGGAAATTATCGGGATCGGCGAGCTGGGCGGCGATGTATGAGACATGAAGTAGATCGCGGCGATATTTGTTCGGGTTCTTCAACCGGCTCGCCATGCGGGTCTTCTGCACCTTGCCGATGCCGGTGAGCTTTTTGGCCTGCGGCTCGGAAAGAATGGTTTCAGACCCGAAACCATTCTTTTTTGGTTGCCCTACACCGCGGACGCTCTGCGTCCACCAATTAACAAACAGATGCTCATGCTCAATCTTCTGGTCGATAGCCGTTTCGAGGGCGGGCCAATCCTTAATCCGTTTCGCTTCCTCGATAGTGAAAGTCAGCGCGCTATCATTGAGTCGAAACCTCTTCGGATCGAATTGAACCGGGAGTTTGCTTTTCCCGCGGATCAACGCGCGTCGAGGTGACACCATTTCAATCCCCCTTGGTGGTGCGGACTCGCGAATCGAATCAGCGCCCGACTCGCGTCGCAAGCTGGAACTTGAAGTTATCCCCAACGTGAAATTCAACTAGGGGAAAAGTTCGGTGGGGGGACTAGTCAACGTCGGCAGAATCGTATGGGCTGATCGCCGAAACGAAAGAAGGTCCGGCTTCGTCCCCGGACCTTCTTAAACTAGCAGCGAGTGCGAGGCGCTGCATCACGCGACAGCATCTGAGGTGCCGTCATGAATCTAGATACCAAATTTCCACAGATTCGCAAGCACTACGGCGCATTCGTTGCGTCTGATACCACACGTAGTGGGGATAACTTCTGACCGGGCCGCTGGCGAGAGCTGGCGGCTTTTGCGTTCTGGTGCCCGGCTTTGCCGACTGAGCACAGGAAGGTGGCGTAGCGTGAGGAACGGGCTGGCCGATCCCAACCGATCATCGGCCGAAGACTCCCGCCGGTAACCCGACGGCCCAAAGGTCTTGCTCGACCGAGGGACAAACGACGTGGCGTCCAAACCCACGTGCTCGCTCGCGGCGCTTGCGTAAGCATCCAAGCGGATCGAGGTGAGCCCCCTGCAGGCCTAGCCTGCGCATATCCCGAGCTGCTGACCCGGCAAGAGGGTGGGTAGCGAGCTGGCCCCTCGAAAAAAGGGCGGGGCGATAAACCGGGAGTGGAAGCTGAGCACCTACAAGGAGCGTTCCGTGTCGCTCCGTTTCTGTCGTTTCGCCACGGTGCCTTCCTGCTCTCTCAGGAAGGCAAGTAAGGGCGAAGCGGTAGGGTAGGAAGAACGGGTCCGAGAGCTATGGGGTTTGACCATGAAGGTGCTCCGCGCCGACCAGACCGAGACGATTGAGAACGTGCGAGCGGCGGTGCGTGAGAGCGAAACGAAGCGAGTGATTGTGCAAGGCCCGACTGGCAGCGGCAAGACGGTAATAATGGCCGATATCGTTAGCAAAGCGAGGGACAAGAATAAGAAGGTAATGATCACAGTGCCGGCGATCTCACTGATCGAGCAGACGGTGATCGCGCTGGCGGCGCAGGGCATCATGGACGTCGGGGTGATCCAAGCGCAGCACCCTATGACGGACTGGTCGCGGCCGATCCAAGTGGCAAGCGTGCAAACGCTGCAGCACCGTTGGAAAGAGGGAAAGATGCCGGCGGCCGAGGTGGTGTTAGTGGACGAGGTCCATCGCCGGTTCGACTTGTTTTCAAAATGGCTGGTTGACCCGAAGTGGTTGAAGATTCCGTTCATAGGGTTCAGCGCGACGCCCTGGTCGAAGGGGCTCGGCGTATTGTACGAGCGGTTGCTGGTAGCGAGCACGATCACAAAACTAATTACTCAAAAGGTGCTGGTGCCGTTCCGTACGTTCGCGCCTGATACGCCTGATCTCTCGGGGGTGCGCTCACAGAATGACGCCAACGGTACGAGTGACTTCGTGGCGGCTGATCTTGAAGAGGTCATGCGGCCGAAGAAGTTGGTGGCGAACATCGTAGAGGCGTGGCGCGAACTGGCGAATGGTCGGCCGACAGTGTGCTTCTGCTGCTCGCGAGCACATGCCGAGCAAATAGCGATGGAGTTCAAGGCGGCTGGTGTTGGCGCAGAATATTTGGACTGCGACACGCCATTGGCGGATCGTAATGAGGTCCGGCGCCGGATGCTGCGCGGCGAGGTTGAGGTTGTAACAAATTGCGAAGTGATTGGCGTCGGTGTGGATTGGCCTGAGGTGTCCTGCATTATCTACGCGCGGCCGACGATGAGCGACATCAGGTTTTGCCAGAATATCGGGCGTGGATTGCGCGCCACCGAAGGCAAGGAAGATCTTCTGATTTTAGACCATTCCACCACGACGCAGCGGCTCGGGTTCGTGGACGAGGTCTACAATTATCACAACGGTTTAGACAACGGGAAGCAGAAGCCGGAGAATGTGCAGGGCGTGCTGCTGCCGAAGGAATGTCCAGCCTGCCATCTTTTGAAGCCACCGCGGACCGCGGTCTGTCCGCACTGTGGCCACAAGTGCGAAGCGCACGCCAAGCCGGTGCCGGTTGAGCGGGGGACGCTGCGAGAGGTTTTCTCCAAGAAGAATCAAATGGACGAGCTACGGAAGAAGCTGCCGGATCGGGAATATGTGTTCGGCCAACTGGTCTGGTGGCAACGGAAGAAGGGCTATAAGCCGGGCTGGGTGAATATGAAGTTCAATGAGATTTATGGGGTGAAGTTTCCACGCTTCGATCTGGACGAGCGCAAGGTCAGCGCACCGATCCCCGAGTTGGTGACGTTGCTGTACCTAATGACTGAGGAGTGGAAGAAGGAGCAACGCAACAAGGAGCGCCGCCGGAGCAATGGTGGGGCGCAAGCGCCGTCGCCTCCCAAGGGTGCCGTAGCGGCGGTGAGTAGGTTCGCCAAGCAATGGGAGGACTTTCGATGACAGAACGGCTCGGCGATGCACCGATCGACCCGGAGTACCGGAGAACGATGAACTCAATCATGGGAATCCTGGACGAGGCCTTTAACCCTGGACAGGTCGGTAAGGATCGCAAGGTTGGTCTAGTGCTGCTGGTGTTCCCGTTCGGCGAGGCCGCGAATGGCCGTTGCAACTACATATCGAACGGCGCGTCCCGCAAGGACATGATCGCGCTTCTGCGCGAGCAGGCTAACCGGTTCGAGGGCCAACCGGAGATGAAGGGAACAGCGTGACCCTGGACCAGCTCGCGCTGAACTTGGCGGAGGAGCTGGAGCGCATCGCGGAGCGGCCGGACGTGCGGACGCGGGAGCGATGTGTCGAAATATACCGGCAGCGGATCAGGCACGTGCTCGGGTTGGCGTGGAGGATGGGCAAGCGGAGCGACGAGGATGAATGAGCACGTAAGCACGTTCTCGAGTTGTTTTCAGCCGGTGAACTGGGCCTACCAGTACCCGGCGCGATGGGATCGAGCTGACCGCGCTTGGGTGCCGCCGAAGGCGTTGCCGTGGTTCTACACGTGCGACCCGATGTATTTGCTTGGCTGGTTGGCGCTGCGGGTGTTTGCCGTCGAGGCCGTCGTGGCTGGGTTGTTCTACGGATCGCGAGTTCTGTCATGAGGACCAGGGCAACGGGACCGATCATCAACTCATCAAAGGCGGCGTACCGCAAAATGCTAGACGATCTGGTGGAGGAAGCTGCCGAGCGAATACGCGCTTTTCGCTGTTCATGCCAGATCGCCGATCACGTCTCGGGCGAATGCTTGATGCGAGGGAAATGCAAAGAACGTGCGATCGGAAGCTGCGGAGGGATGGAACAATGAGGATCGAAGCGAGGACGGCAAAGGCCGAGCAAGGGGTTCTGAAGGCGGAGCGGTTGCTGGCGGCGGCCATGAGGCAAGGAGACCGGCTTGCGGACCTATGGGCCAAGAACGCGGTGGTGGCGGACTGCTACTGGCGGTCGATGAAGGCGGCGGTGATCCTGATCGACCGCGGTAACGTCGACGCGGCGCGGCGAGTGCTGGAGAAGGCGTTGGAGCGGGAGGGCCGCCGTGGGGCTCGGCGCTGATCGGCGGCGTGCGCTCCTGATCACGATCAGGAACGAAATCTGGAAGGTCGCCCCTAATCTGTCGGCCGTTGAGGCTGGGATGGCTGCCCAAGCCATTTTAAGGGCCCTAGGGCGCGATCCGCTCGGGACCCTGGCTGATTGCCCTACCCCGAGCTGCGCTTGCTGGCTATGTGTCCTACGGGCCCACAGCGAGGTTGTATACCATCAGGTGGTCATGCGGGTAGCGCGGGAGGCAGCGCAGGAGGTGGATTAATGGATTTCAAACGGATCGAGCTTCGCCAGGATGACAAGTCGAAGCAATGGCTTCCATACATCGACGGCGTGATGATGGACGGGGTGATCAAGGTCGAGGTCATCAACGAGAGAGTGGGCAACCGTATATACATCACGCTAGACAGCAGCATGGTCTCGTGGCCGCAGGTCAGAGTTTATGGGCACAGCTCTTGACGTTGGCTATTGGCGCGTACCGTGCGAGCGAGACGACGGCTCCATGTTCGAGCTCAAGGTCCGCAAGGGCTCCAATCCTCCCGAGATGGAGCTGAGGTTGGAAGCGCTTGAGAAGGCGATGGACGAGGTAGTGGAAAGGGTTCGCAATGGACAACGTTCCAGAAGTGATCGTTGACGACGTGCTCGAAGTGAAGGCAGCGCTCGGCGGCAACGTCGAGGCTGCGGAGGCGTTCCAGCGTGTGATCAGCTACTACGCATCGCTGCGTCACCTGGACGATGAGCGCCGGCGAGCGATCGAGCAGAACCTCGCCCGCTACGTCAACGAACAACTCGAGAAGGCGATGGTGCCTGTTCAGACCGCGGTTCAAAACATGTGGAACCACTCAGAGCTGCTGGCGACGGAGAAGACTGTTCAAGGTGCAGGCAAGGCAATAGCCGGCGCTGTGGTCGAGAGCCTGAAGCAGGTGCAGGACCAGTTAACGCTGATGAGCAGCCGCACGGAGGGCGTGGCCTATGCGCTTGATGAGATCGAGGAGCGGGTGAAGGACATCGGCGGCGACATCAGCATCAAGGTTACGCAGAAGCCGCGCAAGAAGGCCAAGCCGGTGACGATCCTCGGCCGCATGATGGGTAAGTCCGACGACAAGGAGGAGCCGAAGGAATGACGATCAAGGCGAGACTTCCCAACCTGTTTCGGATGTCAGGAGTCACCGACTCCGAGGCAGGTGATTATAGTCTGGGATCGTTTGGGATTACTTTGGCGGCAGGAGGTCAAGGAATGAGTAACACCGATTGGCGCCTGCAGATTGAAACGCTGTTGGAGCGCAAGGCCAGCATCGACAAGCGCAACAAGGAAGCTGGCACGAACGTCGTCAGCCATGAGTTCTGGCTGGTCGATGCGGTCGAGCTGTTGCTGCGGATCGAGTTGGGGGAGAAGTGATGGCGAAGCAGCCGGCGGAGACGGTCAAGGTCTGGCCACTGGACGAGATCGTTCCTTACGAACGGAATCCGAGGACGCACCCGGACGCCCAGATTGCACTGCTGGCGCGGCTGATGAAGGAACACGGCGTCGACCAGCCGATCGTGGTCGATGAGCACGGCGTGATCATCAAAGGCCACGGCCGGCTCAAGGCCGCTCGCCTCGCCGGCATGGACTCGTTCCCGGTGGTGATCAAGCGCGGGCTGACGGAAGACCAGAAGCGGGCCGAGCGGATCGCTGACAATCAGATCGCGCTGCTCGCTTCCTGGGACCTCGACATGATCAAGCTGGAGCTGGGCGAGCTGACCTTGGCCGGCTATGAGCTGCCGCTGTTGGGCTTCGACCAGACCGAGCTGGCCGGCTTCCTTGATAGCAACGAGGGGCAGACCGATCCGGACGCGGCGCCGCCGTTACCTGATAAGCCGATCGTGCGTCCCGGCGAGCTGTGGTTGCTTGGTAAGCACCGGCTGCTCTGCGGTGACTGTCTCGATCAAAAAGACATAGAGCGCCTAGTTGGCAACGCGCGGCTCGATCTGGTTTTCACCGATCCGCCCTACAATGTGGACTATTCCAGCCAGGGCCGCACGATCGAGAATGATAATCAAACGGACGCGGCATTTGAAAAATGGTTGTCTGAGGCGTTTCGGATTATCGCTCTCGTGATGAAGCCGAACGCTTGCATTTATGTGTGTCACCCGGATTCAGCGAGCGCGCCGAAGCTGGCGTTTGAACATGCGTTTGCAGAGAACTTCAAAAAGTCGTCGACGATCATCTGGCTGAAACAAGCGGCAGCTATGGGCTGGCAGGATTATCGCGTGCAACATGAGCCGATTTTGTACGGCTGGCGCGAGGCGAAAAAGGGCAAGCATTACAATTCCGGCGATCGAGCCAAAACTACGGTATGGCCGTTGAGCCGCGAGGTCAGCTATGTACACCCTACGCAGAAGCCGGTCGTTTTGGCCGAAGAGGCAATTTTGAATAGCTCAAAAGCCTCTTGGAACGTGGGGGACTTTTTTGCTGGATCGGGATCGACGTTGATTGCCTGCGAACGATCTGGACGGAAGTTCTTCGGGCTCGAAATTGATGCTCGCTTCTGCTCGGTAATCATCGAGCGATGGGAGGACTTCGTTGGATCAGATGCAACTCTGGAAGGGGATGGACGAAGCTACAAAGCGATATGCGCCGATCGGGAACGTGACCGACTTGGAGCTGGGAAAGGCCGCCGAGCATCTAGTGGTCGCCGATCTGATCCTGCAGGGGTACCGAGCATATCTCAGTGATCAGGGGTTACCTTATGACGTGGTGGTCGATTTAGGTGGTTGGCTGATTAGACTGCAGGTGAAAGCGACGCGCTGTTTGCGCTCGGTGCCCCAGCGATCGCAACGGCTGGAGAGCTACCTGTTTCACACGCGCCGAGCGGGCAAGGGAGGGAAGCGACGATATTCTGCAGCCGACTTCGACATGCTTGCGCTGGTCGCTCTTGACGTTCGAGTCGTGGCTTACATGCCGTTCGTGGCGACCATTCCCGGCTGCTTGTATTTACGTCCAATCGGAGCGCAGCCAGCGAAGCATGCAACGCGGATCAAGAACATCGACGGGTTTCCCTTTGCGAAGGCGGCGGAGGCCCTAGGGCCAGCGAAGAAAGAGTGGCGGGAAATGTGGGGTAAGCCATTCGACTGGGAGAACGAAAAAAGGGGCCGCGCTGAGGCGGCCCCTGCCGATTAGGCTCGCAGCTTCAACTTGCGTCGAAGCCGGCGGGCGTAACCATCGCGGACGACGCCGCGCGAGACTTTGCGCGGGTGGGTATAGACCACCTGCCTGACCCGCTCGCCATTCCTAATGAAGGCGACGATGGCATATTTGGTCCGGCCGGATTTGCTGGTGCGGACTTCTCCTAGCTTAAGTTTCATAGGCGGGGCACCCCCCATGGATCATCCGGATCAAATCCGAATTCGCAAATCTGGCCTACTTTTTCGCCGCAGCCATACCAGCTCGCCAAGCGCTCGGCTTCCGCGAGCTTGGCTGGATCAGTCTCGCGATCCAGATATTCAGAGACCGCGTCGAAGCGGGGCGAGTCGGCGCCCCAGTTTCCTTGCCAGCCCATGAGCGGAATATCTGCCGGGCCTTTTATAGCTATCATTTCCAGCCTTCCTTCCTTGCTTGCTCGGGCCTTGCGCCGGCCCGCAATTATTATAGGCCAATTCGGCCGTCGAAGTCTAGACTTTTTCGGCGAGCGCGCGCTTAATAATGAGCGCGGGGCGCCCGCAAAGGAAAGGAAGGAAGGCGAATGGCTTATTATTGGAGCGCCGATTGGCGCGCGGGCGGCGGCGAGCTTCTAGCCGATGGCCCTTATGAGTCTCTGGAAAAGATCGCTCTTGATCTGGGCTTGGAAGAGGACTTCCGGGAAGCGGCCAGCCCGGAGGAATGGATGCAAGCAGTCAATTCCGGCTCCCTCGGCATAGGCCCGCCGAAAATGTTCATCGCAAGCGAAAAAGATCGGGCAATCCTTGAGCGACTCGCCGAAGAGATCGGAGTCAATGATCCCGCTTTAGCGGGCCAGATCGCCGCGACTCTCGAATAGCGCGGGGCAAAAAAGGGCCGCCTCTCGGGGCGGCCCCCAGTCCTTTAAGCGAGCCCCCATCGGCCGCGTCCGATATGAATAAACGCGGGGGAAGTTTGCAGCCGCTCGCGGACAGACGCGCGCCATGTGGGCGGCAGAGATCGCCCGGTTGCAACGCGAATCGTTCCATAAGTGATGTAGAGGTCTTGGAGCCTCGCTTCGCCACCATGCACGCGAAGAGCGCGGGCGATATCGTCGTTTAATCGTGTCGTCATGGGTCCTTCCTCCATTGGTTTTTGGTGTTGTATCGGGCGCGAGCGATTTGCTGCTGCACCTTGCGGGGCACCTCGCGAGCTTCGATGAGCTGGAGATCGGCCACCTTGCCGGTGGGGGATTCCCACCAGACAAGGCGCCGGCCGCGGCGTTGCTCGGCGACGTAGCGAGGCGTGCCGGGCTTGCGTTTGCTGAGGTAGATCACCGAACGGCTCCGGCGACATACTGGATCGGGGCAAGGATCGGCCGGGCGTCGAGGCTCCAGCGGCGGTGATGGCCGGAGAACGTGATCACGATCAGGGTCAGCAGCGAGAGGCAAAGCCATGCCAAGAGTTTCTCGGTTAGCATTTCCAAGGTCCTTTGGTTTCTGTTGTTTCAATCACCATCTCGACCGTGATGCCGTAGCGGACCATGACTTTGAGCAAGGCCGCCACGGCGAACGGGATGGGTGTTCCTCCCTCTGCGAACCGCCTCGCTGTCCGATCGTTGACGCCGAGGAATCGCCCGGCGCCGTTGATCGTGAGCGAGAGCATCTGCAAGTGGAGTCGGTATTCGTCCGCGGTCACTTGGCTACCGTCTTTGATCGGGGTTCGTAGAGGACTGAAGCGTCGAGCAGCATCTTCTCGACGTAAGCGCTGGTCCGCTTGAACACGCTGAAGAAGTGCTCCTCTTGCATCTTTTCCCGCGGGGTCTCTGCCGCGATCAGCATGCGTGCGCCAGCCTCCGCGAAGGCTTCCGTAGGGTCGCTGAAGTAGTATTTCGTCCACGGCTTGATCACCGTCGCGTCCGCGGGGGAAAGCCGCGCCAGCGTGGCTTCGTGGTCGCGTTGGTCTGCCTTCCATGCTGCGATGAAAGCGGGCGCGTCGGAGTGGTACCCGAACTGCACGTATCGGCCGTCGCGCCTGTTGGGGATGCGCGGGTCACCGTCGAACAAGTGCATCATCTCGTGCAGAACGGATTTGCGCTGCCAGTATGGGGAATCCGCCTTCATGCCCGCTTCGATGAACACGATCGAGCGCGGCTGAGTGCCCGGCACGCCTTTGATCGCGATGCCGATAAACGCGCCCGGCTTGCTGTACTTGGTGACGTCGCCGGGCGTCATGTTGAGAGCTTTGCGGAACTGGGGCACGGTGGCGTTGTCCTTGATGACGACGACTTTGGGATTTTGCATCCTTGTCTTGAGTGCGGTTGGCGCGGCTTCGTACCAGCTCGATATCTGGCGGGCGTAGACCGGATCGGAGTTCGTGAATACTTCGACGGCGAGCGCAGGGGGTGACAGCGCCGCCGCAAATGCGGCAGCGTATGCTAAGGCTTTCATGTCGTTCTCCTGGGCTTAGAGCTGCCCTTGGTTGCTGGTGCCTCGGAATGAGCACCGTCGAGGGCCGCGCGCGGCGGCCCTCTGCGGTGATCACTGCCGAATGGCCACGATGCGCTCGATTGCATCGCTGAGCGTTTCGCCCGGCAGCAGCTGGTCCTTGATCTCTTCGAGGGTTTCGATCTCGAACGGGACGTCCCAAGTGCCGTCCGCGTTGCGAGTCCCGGTTGGCCTGAAGGCAAAGCCGGGGCTAACATTGGCGCGCAGAATTTGCGCCGCGCGGTCGGAGATGCGGACGATGGTGGTGGTGCTCATAGCAAGGTCCTTCTTTTTATGCCGCAGTGAACAAGTCGAACTGCTGCGGCTCGCAGCTCGGTATCTTGAAGGGCTCGCGGACGACGTAGCCCGCGGCTTCTAAAAGCCAGATCGCCTGCATATTGCTGGTCTCGATATGGCCAAGCAGCGGGCGCTTGGTCTGATGCTCGGCCTCGGGGCCGGCGCTGGCCTGAATCTTATCGTTGATCCGCTTGGCGAATGCGGGGATGTCCTCGCCGCTGGTGCGGCGCTGGCGGTTATGATTGATCGCGAGGTTGGTGCTGTCGGAGCTGTCGAACGGGTAGAGGTGCGCCATGCTCTGCGCCCGCATCATGTGGATGCGCGGGCGGATGAAAGCGCCCTCGCTCTCGGCTTCCCACTTGTCGATGGCGGCGAACGCCTCGGTGATCCGGGCGTGCCAAGCCGGGCAATTCGGGCTGGCGTACTCGCCGCTCGATCCGAACCCAACGTAACCGAAGCCCTCGCAAAGATGGAGCAAGTAGGAGATCGGCTCATGCATGTGCCAGATCGGCATCGTGCGCTCGGAGTCGAAATCGAACATGGCCATGGTCTCGCAGACGAGCTGGGCGTTCTGCTCATGCGTGCCGTCGATAACGTCCGGGAGCACGATCACCGCTTGCGGGCAGCGGGCGGCGATGTCGTTCGCCCACTCGGCGAAGCCCTCCAAGTAGCTCTCGTCGTTCATGGTATCGGTGCCGGCCTTCCAAGCGCTGTAGGCGCCGTTATCGACCAGCAAAACGCCGTCGCCCTGGCCGACCAAGCGGATCGCCTGATCGAGCTGCTTGCCCAGCTTGTCGCGCGTGCCGTAGGAGACGCAAAACGACGCGCCGCTGAGGGCTTCAAGCGCTGAGGTGGGGCTGAGCGGGAGGCCATAGATCGTGAGCTTATTCATGGCGTGGTGGCTTTGGACCTTGAGGGGGGGGAGGGGCGCCGATGGCGCCCCCCGGTGCTTTCACTTGCCCCAGTAGCGGGTGGGCTGACCGGGCTTCTTTTCCTTGCGGAGCTTCAAGCCCGCGGCCGTGGCTTGCTGCGGCATGGAGACCGAAGGCCAGCCGGTCGCGGCCAGTACCTCGGCTCCGGTGCAGCCGCTGGAGCGCGTCAGAAGGGCTACGATCGCTTTCAGCTTGTCGCCCCGCCCCTCACCAGCCGGCTTGACCTTGGGGGCCTTGGCGGGCTTCGCCTTGGCCTTGGCGGGGGCCTTCGGGGCGGCCTTGGCCTTGCGATTCAGCAAATCCTGAAGGAGCTTCGGGCCGGGAGAGCCGGAAGCGGGGCCCTTGGCCGGCTTGCTGGGCTTGGAAATCGAGGTCCGGACCCGCGGGGGCGGCACGCCGATACGCTCGCCCTTGGCCCGCTTGGCGGCCGGCTTCGGGGCGGTCTTGGGCTGGGTCTTGGGCTGGGTCTTGGGCTGGGGCTGGGTCTGGGTAGTCATAGGGGTAGGTCCTTTTTCTGCGGCGCTGGCCGGGATGGCCGCGCTTTTCGGGGGTTCCGGGGGCTTCCTGGGCTCTTTCGCCGCCTTCAGAAGGAATTCCGGGATATCGTCGAGGTCTTTGGGATCGTCCATTTTTCCCTCGTTTTCAGCGGCCGAATTGGCCGGCCCCGGTCACTTAGCGTAGCGTCGGGGGATTGCAACGGGAATCTGCCTATCCCCAGCCGGAATCTCTACGTCCTTAGTTATGGTTGCGACGGCGGCCAAATTGGCCTAGTACGGAACCCATGGCGAGGCCGGTGCGGGCCCTTTGCCAAGCGGGCCGAATGGCCCCTTTCCGCGCCGGCCCTCGCCCGCAAAAAGGAGCGTAGGGATATGAGTGCGAATCTCGACAATGATCTAAACGATAGCCTGGACGATCTGCTCGGCGGCGCAGTGGTCCCTAATACGGCTCGCCCGACCCCGCCCGCGTCCTATCAGCCTCAGACCTATTTCGAGCCCTGCGGCAAATGCCGCGGCACCGGCCAGACCCCATGGGGCGTTTGCTTCCGTTGCAAAGGCAACAAGGGCAAGACCTTCAAGACCAGCCCGGCCGCCCGCGCCAAGGCGCAAGAGAGTTCGATTGCGCGCAAGGAGCGCCAGATGGTCGAGCGCAAGAACGAGCGCGAGACCTGGGAGGCCGCGCACAAGGCTGAGATGGAGTGGCTGCGCGCAGCAGCTCGCAAGAATGACGAACGCGGCGGCGGCTTCGATTTTCCAATCAATATGATCAACGCGGTCAATCGCTACTTGGCCTTGACCGACAATCAGCTCGCCGCGGTGCGCAAGCTCATGGCGCGGGACGCCGAGCGCAATGCAGCGCGGGACGCCGAGCGCGCAGCTCGCGAGGCCGCAGCTCCAGCGGTCGACGTTTCCAAGCTGGAGGCTGCTTTTGACAAGGCGAAGGCCAAGGCCCGCAAGGCGGGTGCGATGGGCATCAAGCGCCTGCACCTCCGCCTCCAGTCTGGCGAGCACAGCCTTTCGTTTTCGCCGGGTTCACCGGGCTCGCAATGGGACGGCATGATCTTCGTGCGCGAGGCTGGCGCCAACGGCGAGAAGCTCGGCTCGGTCAAGAACGGCAAGTTCACGCGCCGGTTCGCTTGCACCGATGCGCAGGAGGCAGCGATCCTCGACGCTTGCACCGATCCGCTCAAGGCGGCGCTGGCTTACGGCCAGAAGTGGTCCGCTTGCGCAGTGTGTGGACGCGAGCTGACCAACGACGGTTCAATCGAGCGCGGCATCGGGCCGATCTGCGCCGGCAAATATGGGTGGTGATCATGGATCAAAAACTAATCACGCGGAACGTCTGTCCGCCGATCTCAGATCGGCGCTTCGACTGGGTCGCCCACTACGACGGCGATGAACTTCACGCTGGCTGGGGTGCAACGGAAGCGGAAGCAATCGCCGACCTGCAGCGGCTCGATCAGGAGCGTGCCGAAGCGGACTTGATGGAAGAGGAGGGCTGGACATGAGGACGGTAGTTGAATCCCCGAACGCGCAATTCCGCCGCGAGGCGGGCTTGGGCCCGATCAGCCGCTCGCGCGTCGGTGCGGGCGATTGGATGAAGCTGAGTTGCGGCGACCGCGTTCGCGAGCGCGACGGGCGTCATATCGGGCGGGTGCAAGCGATCCACTGGAGCCGCACCGTGGTGATCCAGTGGGAAGATTCTGGCTGGCTGAGCGAGCTGGCATTGAACGAGATCGAGCGAGTGAGGGACCAATGACTATGAATCGTCCCGCGGATTTCGCGGAGCATGAGGCCAAGCTGCTCGCATGGGCGGCGGAGAGGAAGCGAATCAAGATCGCGCTCGACCTTGCCGACGCCGAGCGCGATCAGGACGCGGTCGAGGAGTTGGAACGCGATCTGGAGGTTCTGTATTGGGCGCGGCCGGTGAGGGAGTGCGAATGAGCTGAGCCGGACGGGCGCGATGACCGGCACTCGGGGCTCTGCAAGCCCGGCAGCATCCCCAACACCCCAGAGGGTAAAAATGAAGCCGACCAAGTTCAAGTTGTTCAAAATGGAGGATGGGTCAGTGGTTCTGCGCGGCTACTCGCCGATGGCTACCGGCGGCTATTTCAACGTCGAGATTATCAAGCGGCAGCTCGCGGGCGGATCGCTCGCGGGGGTGCGCAATCATGCCCGGCACCTCGCCAAGGCATGGAGCGTGCCGTTGGAAGACAAGCTCGCGTAGGCGGCAGCGCAGGCGGCATCCGCAGTGGTGCCGCTCACGCTGCGGCCCGCACCCGCAGCGGGGGTGAGGCCGGCCGGTTGTCCATCGCAGTTCAATCGGTCGGCTGAGCCTTCGAACCAGAAAAGGACGAGGAGCTGCAATGACCGATAGCCGTATTGAGCTGAGCCTGCCGCAAGCGGAAGCCTTGCATGTGCTCATGTTGCTGGACGCAGATCATTCCGAGAAAGGCACGCCGCTATCGAAGTCGGCGGCCAAGAAAGTTTGGCAGCACCTCGTCGATGCCGGCGTGCTGCACGGAGACGACAAGCGATGAGCAAGCCGCCCATCACCGCGCGCGAGCTGATCGAGTTCGCCGCGCCCAAGGCCGCGGAGATGTTCGAGAAGACCGGTGAGCTGCGGCCGCTCTGGCACGTCGTTTGCGCCAACGGCGAGCACGGCATCATTGCTGCGCCCATGGGCAGCGGGCCCGAAAAGGACATCGTCGCTTTCGCCATGCGCGAGGCGATGAAGCGGTTGGACGCCGTCGCCTGCCTTTTCATGTGCGAGAGCTGGATACGAAGCGCCAAGCCGGGTGACGCGGACTTTGACGAATTTGAGCACCGGAGGGACCTTGGCCGCGATCCGAAGCGGCAAGAGTGCCTGTGGTTTTCGGCTGAGGACGCCGAGGGCAATGTCACAGCCTGCCAGATGATCGAGCGCCCCGAAGGGCCAGACGGGCCGGGGCGACTGCAGCCGCTCAAGATGTTGGACAGGGTGGGCCGCTTGGAGGGGCGGTTCGTTGGAATGCTGCCAGTGAAGGGAAAGGGACACTGACATGGACGACGAATTCATAGCCCTGAGCCGAGCTGTGCTCGCGCTCTGCAGCGAGATGGCCCCCGCTGGGGCCGAGGGGGAGGCGATCTCAACGCGTGCGATCTGCACTGCGCTCGCGTGCAAGATCAGTGCGGCCAAGGACCCCGGTCTGATCCTGGCGCTGGCGATCCGTGATCTCACCGAGGCCGCCATGCGTGGCCGGCAGCTGCCGCCACCTCGCCGCCGGGCACGCTGCCGCACGATCGGAGCGCGCCATGCTGTGCGATGAGCTGGCGGTCGATCGCGCCTCTGCAAGCGGCATGCTGGTCGGGCCGGTGATCGAGCGCATAGGCAAGGCGCAAAAGTTCGTTCTCTCGGCAGAATGCGCTGCGGTCGCGGACGCCTTGTCCTCCGACTATACCGGACTGGTGCGGGCGTTCGAGCACTGCCGGCTTCCGTTCCGCGAGACCTGGATTGAGTTTGTGCATATTGAGCGGCCGAATTTCTCGGCGGCGCAAATGCACGCGCCGGCTTTTCAGGTGCAGCCGCGCCGCGTGGGCTACTTGCTGTCGGCGACGCGCGACGATCTGAGCGCGTGGCGGGCGCACATGCTGTGGTCGATCCCGAATGGACAATGCTCGGCGGCGTCGTTGGCCATGGACTTCGACATGACTGCGCCACTGACTTCCGAAAAGGCGCTGCCGAGCGTCGAGGACGAGCGGGCGGAGCGGCAGCGCATGGCCGACCAAGGTCTGCTCAACATGGATATCGGGCCGCACCCTGGTTGGACGCAATCAAGCGAGAGCGTCAAGCTCGCCATGTTGCGGCACACGAATCCGTGCCGGGCGGATTACGACATGCCGCTGCCGATCGGCATTCCGAAGCATCGCTGGCGCGAGTTCTACGAGGCCATGGCCACCCTGGCGCGGGCGGACTGGGCGGGGGAGCCGAGCTATTTGCTCGCCGTGATCGGCTTGCTCAATGCGCGCAATGCGGTGGACCTGCACCAGACCGATCTAAGCCGGCTCAACAAGGCGCGGCGCAAGCGCGGGGTGCTGCCGTTGTTCGAGCACAAGGTTCTGCACATCGCGCACCGGCAAGCAAAGCGCGTGTATGCGCTGGGCGAGAGCCGCGGCGACCATACGCCCATGCGCGGTCATTTCGTCCGAGGTCATTTTAAGACAAGAAAATCCGGAGTTTATTTTTGGAGTCCGCATGCTCGCGGCGACCTAGCACGGGGTCGGATCGAGAAGGAATACGAGCTGTGACGTCGGTGCCGATGAAGCGACGGGGACGACCGCCGCTGCCCCGCGGCGAGGGCAGCATGGCACCCTCGCACTGCCCTCAAGGGCATGCGCTCACGCCAGACAATCTTCGCTTTAAGAAGCGGGGTGGCAGCGCGAGCAAACGGTGGGCGTGCCGACGTTGCCATACCGAATACACCAAGCGCTGGCGTTTAGCCCATCCCACCAAAAAACGAATGGCGCGCAATTTGCGGTTCGTCGCGTTCGTACAGTTCTTTGCGTCCAACGTGAAACAATGGAGGGGGGGAATGAAAGTTCTCAAGACTGATCCGGCGCGCCTGCACCTCGACGACAACACCGGAATCATTGTGCGGGCGCTGGTGGATGGTCGCCCGGCGAGCGTCGACATCGCCTGTCTCGACAAGGAAAGTCTGCACGACTGGCTGCGCTCGCGCGGCGGAAATAACGAATGGGCAGAGCATGTCGTGATGCTGCTGCTTGGGCACGAATGGGAGGACAAGAAATGAAGGGCACGATCCTTGTGTACCGGCCAGGAACGACAATTCCAGAGGTTCGGGAGATCGACGGTTCGCCTACGCTCGACGTGCTCAAGGCCGGGATTGGAGGCGGTCACATTGAGATTGTCCCGTACTTCAACACGATCCAGCACGGCAAGAAGCAGCATCGATGCGTTGCGTTCTGTGACGAGAACGGAAAGCTGACTGGCCTGCCGATGAACATGCCGGCGACCAAGCTTTGGGACAATGCGATGCGTAAGGCTGTCGGTTGCGGCGCTTCGCCTGACTTTCTGGTCGGGGACATCGCCGTTGTGTTCGGTGACGAAGCATTTATGGAGGCGCTGTGATGCAGAGGCAATGCGGGGAATGTTCGCTGTGCTGCCGCTTGGTGCCGGTCAAAGCACTGCGCAAGGGAGCTGGCGAGCGCTGTCAGCACCAGCGCCACACCGGCTGCGCGATCTACGCCAAGCGGCCGATCGACTGTGCGATCTGGACGTGTCGCTGGCTGTCGAATGACGACACGGCCGACCTGCGCAGGCCTGACCGCTCGCACTACGTCATCGATCTTGTCCCGGACTTCATCCAGATCGAAAGCGAGGGCGTAAAGAACGACATCCCGGTCATTCAAGTGTGGCTCGATTCGGCCTACCCGGACGCCCACGAAGACCCAGCGCTTCGCGCTTACCTCGAGCGGCGTGCGCGCGAAGGCTATGTCGCCCTTGTGCGAACCGGAGCGCATGAAGCGTTCACGATCTTCGCTCCGCCGATGGTGTCTGACCATCAATGGCACGTCGTCATGCACGGCACCGAAGCACCGGAACACACGACTGAGGAGATCGTAGCCAAGCTTGCCGCGCTCGGGAGGATGGGATGACTGGTTGGAACGAGATCAAGGCGGCGCTTGACCGCGCCGAGAAGGAGATCGCGCGGCTGCATGCCGAGAACGCCGAACTGCGGCTGGGGCAAGCGGTGCCCGGCTATGCCGAGCAGCGGCTGCACGATCCCGGCAACCACCTGCGGCGGATCGACCATATATGGGCCTTCCTGAGCCTTGACGAGGCCGGTGAGGGGGTTTGCGCCGGGCCGCTAGGTCCATACCCCTTCGTACCCTTAATCGCTGCAGACCCCGCCCAGCTGGCCCAGCTGGGCCCTCTGGCGCGGGAGATCGCCCGGCGGGCGGACCGGGTCATCATCCTGGCCAAATTCGGCTCGCGCGAGGACGTGGAAAGGATCGAGCCATGAGCGACTTCAACATGGTGGTGCAGGGCATCGCGGGACCGCTAACCATCGAGGCGGACCACCAGATCATCGAGACCATGCGCGGCTGGGCGACCGGCCAGCCGGTGTGGTCGCACGACCAGATCATCGAGCGGTGGGGCGCCGACTTCCTGATGTACCGGCGAGCATGGGCGCTCGGCACCGATCCGATCCTTGAGGGGAAGAACTTCGACGTCAACGAGCGCGTCGAGCGCACCCGGATCATGTACGACACGCGCACCAAGGCGATCAAGGAGTTCGGGTTCAGCATCCCATGCAAAGAGCTGCTGGACGCGCTGGAGGCGCACCAGCCTATCGTCGAGGTCGGAGCAGGCTCTGGCTACCTGACCGCGCTGATGCGCCACCGCAACATCGACGTGATTGGCACCGACAGCGGCATCGGCCACTCATGGATCAAGCTCGGCGTGTACGACCCGGCGCAACAAAGGATGCCGGCCAAGCGAGCTGTGCGCCGTTTCCGCGACCGCACCGTGTTCTGCTCCTGGCCGTCGCTGCAGGAGACGTGGTTTAGGCAGGCCCTGCGCGCCATGCGGATTGGCCAGCGCGCGATCATCATCGAGGAGGACGCCTGCGCCGAGGAATCGACGTGGGCGTACCGCGACGAGGCGTTCCAGCAGATGGCGGACATCGATCTTCCCGCGTGGCCGATGCTCAACGACCGCGCCGCGAGCTGGATCAAGAAGCGCGAGCACAAGATCGCCAAGACCGAGCTGTGGAGGGACAAGGATGTCGGACCCGGAGATGGCAGCGAGCATGCGCGAGCTGGAGTGGACGGCGCGGAGGTTGCGCAAGGCGATTAGGCAGCACCTGCATCCAATCCTGAAGGGCAAGGAACCTGAAATTCAATCTGCTGTGCTGGCCGACATGACGGCGACCTACCTCGCCGGGCTCGAGCCGTCAGCACGTCCTGAGTTCCGCGCGATGTTCATCGCGCTGATTGACCACCTCGTGCCCGAGAACGAGCGCGAGATGTTCGGGCCGGGAGGCTGGCGTGCGTGATCCCTGGCCAGAGGAGATCGAGCGCTGCCGCATCCTGGCGGACAGCGACTGGGCCAGCAATCCCGGCGATCCCTTCGGCGCGTTCGAGCTGGAGGTCATGTTAGACGCAGCTCGGACCGAGCTGCGGATCATCGCCAATAGGGCCGACCGCACCTCCGCGTGGTGGGAGCACGTCTCGGTGTCGACGCCCGATCGTTGTCCGATCTGGATGGAGATGTGCGTGGTCAAGGCGCTGTTCTGGAAGGAGGACGAACTGGTGGTTCAATTTCACCCGCGCAAGATCGACTACGTGAACTGTCACCCGTTTACGCTGCACCTGTGGCGTCCAACGCGGCACAAGGACAGGATGCCGACACCTCCAACTCACCTCGTGGGGCCGAAATGAACAAGAAGGAAGTGGACGTCAGCCCGCTCGACGCGGCCCTGGCGGAAATGATCAAGGGACCGCTGACGCTGTGGGAGCTGAAGCAGCACGTCGATCAGCTGGTGCTCAAGTTCGGGCGCGAGCGCCGGGTCACCATCGTGGACGCGTGGCCGAACGACGAGGAGGTGGCATGACGACGCCAGCCGAGGCCGTGGCCAAGCTGCGCGAGCTGATCGAGTACCGGCTTCCTGCCAGCGGGAATCCATTGGGGGCGATTGTGCTATCGCGCGAGGTGGCGACCGCGCTGCTACAACTGCTGGACGCCAAGAAGCCGCTTGACGAATCGCCGCCGGCTGGGCTTTAGTCTGCGCTATAGGTCCTTTAACTCCTCCTTTTGTTTGGCCGCCCTCTCTTCGAGGCGGCCTTTTTTTGTCCATAATGTTGGACGTTCGACCGAACGTGGTGTAAGCCACGGTCAAGCCTTCCTGATTCGATCCTATCGAAGGGGCCACCGATTGGTCGACTGGACGCTGGCCGTGACGCATCCGAATTCGGAGCACCTAGTCTCCGAAGACCTGCGGCGTCTGTCTTACGATCATATTTGCTTCAAGCGCCGCGCCTCTGCGGTTTATCGTGGGCGCGTGGTCGAGCGCATCCTGCCAGCGTTCCCCCGCTACATCTTCGTGCACACTGAGTTGTGCTGGGACGTATTGCGTGACGCCACTAAGGTGCTGGGCCTTGTCATGTTCGGCGAACGGATCGGCGTTTTGCACCAGCCGGTCGTAGATCGGCTGATCGAGCGATGTGGCGGCACTGACGTTCTCCCTCCCGAAGAAATCCCCGAACCTTTTCAACGCGGTGATCGCGTCATTGTAGGTGGCTACGGGCCAGCGTCCGGTCACCAAGCAGTCTACCAGGGAGTTGCCGAGGATGGCCGATTGCGGCTCGAATTTGAATGGCTGGGGCGGTATGTACCTGTGGACGTGGACAGCAGGGACGTTTCAGTCGTAAGCTCGCCACCTCCGCCGACCAAGAAACGTAAGAGACGCAGACATTCGCGAAAAGACAAGCGGCACGTCGAAGTACATACGCCAACAGCACCATAGACCCGACGCAACCAGGGCAGCGTTGCCGCGGAACGGGTGTTGGAGTGGGGGTTCGACCTGAACGCGACTGCCCGTCGAGTGCTGCCGCTATGGACGCGACTATAACCATAACCGGGTCAACCATTTTCTTCATGTCTGTGGCAGCCGGTGCTGGCTTTGCCATCGGCTACGTTCCGCTCAAAACGTTCATCGAGTTGATGCTCGCCAATAGACGGACGGTGCCATGATTACTCGGCGCAGGATGATCGTTTGTGGCGCCGTGGCGGGTGCGCTCGGCGGTGCCGCGCTGGCAACCGCGGTCAAGGTCAACGAGGCGGTCGACGCCGCGATCGAGCTGGTGCCGTGGCGCGCGCGGGTGTTCTGGCGGACGGTGTACTTCGACAAGTTGCAGAACGCGGTCGACACCATGGACGCGTACTTGCGGGGCGAGTACGGCAACATCAATGTCCCGCAGTACGGCCAAGAGGAGCGCATCATGGTGGTGCGCGGAGGCGGGCAGAAGTTCGAATGGACAGACGACGCGATGAACGAGCGCGTGGTCGGTTGGGTTAACGAAGGCGGCACGCTGATCGCGCGCGTGGTGGCGTACGAGACCATGATCAGCCGCAATCGCGGGCACGAGACCAGGGTCGGGCTGGAATGGAGTTCGACCGGGCGAGGGAGCGCATGATCTATGAAACAGGTCGCCATCTTCGCGGCAGCGATCGCGTTCTCATGCATCGTGCCGGCTTCACCGAACCGCCAGGTGGACGGCTTGCGCTTGACCTCGGACGCCACACAAGCGGCGGCCAATCGCAGCGGGCAGCAATAAATGGTCCGGATGGAGCTTCATTGTCCGCTTTGCCATCACCAGTCGGGCAACGCAATCGTCGCGGACTGGCCGGAGCCATTGTCTACGATCTCGTACCAACCACTGATTTGTGGGGAGTGCGGCGTCGAGTTCTCGTTCCAGATCGATCGGGACGGCATGCGGACGACGGCGAAGCGTGACCAGCTGCTGCTTACAGAGTTTCTGAAGCGGCGTCCCAACCGTCCGAAGGTCCGCAATGCCTGACACGACGAACACCGCAGCGATCAGAAAGCACTGGATCGTAGGCGGGTTCACGCCGCCGGATGACGGCTCCGATCCTGGCGAGCTAGGGGCGCTGGGTGCAGTGCAGACCGAGCTGCACTCAACCCTGGATGCCGCCAAGCAAAGGTGCCGAGAACTGGCTGCGGGGGCCCCTGGAGCGTATTTCGTGGTGTATGAGGCGCTCTGGTACGCCTATACTGACATTACCCCAGTCACGCTGCGCAAGGTCGGAGAAGCGGTTGTGGTATGAGCGACCCTACCCACACCGCGATCATCAAGCAGTTCGACAACCTGCCGGTGGAGGAGCGCGAGCGCGCCAGGGAGCGGTTTGAGCAGTACCGGCGAGAGCTGATCAGGATCGGTTACACAAACGCCGAGCAGGAGTTCGATCCCATGGTGCGCGCGGCCGAGCTGGCCAGCGTTGCGGTTGCTCTCGGTGGCGACTGGGAGGAAGTACTTAAGCGGGTGGCCGATCTGATGCTGCCGAGCGAAGCGAACGCGCATGGTGTGCGCGGTGCCGCCTCCAGCTTGGCGCTGATGTGGATGGGCTCCTCGCAGGACGTGCCGAAATGACGTTCGTGACATACGAGGGCAAGCGTTACGACGGTTGGCGCATTCCGTTTGCCTACTTGCTGTGGGCCGCGAGCTTCCCGCTGTTGCCATTCATGCTGTTCTGGGCCGCGTTGTTCTGGTTCCTGTTTCTGTTGGCCTCGGTGCCGTGTCCATGACCAGCGTACCGATCGAGATTCTGGGCAAGGCTCTGGCAGAGAGCATCGAGCGCGAGCGCAAGCCCTGCGCGCACGGCTTCGCCGGGGACTGCCCGACCTGCGCGCACTTCGCCAAGGTGAGGGAGGCAGAGCTGCGCGTTCCCGACCCGGATCACCTGAGCGGGCACACGCTGCGCACGTTCCCGCCCGAGTTGAGGTACAAGACATGACCCCGGTCCAGATCGCTGCGGTCGACTGCGCGATGGCTGTGGGCCGTGGAATCGAGCGCGACTACCCGGCCGTGCATACGCTCGTTGCAATCTACCAAGACGACGTAGCCGTGCAGTTTTGGCAGGAGGCTGGCAAGATGGCCGCGGTCGGCGCGCGGCTGACCGACCTCGCGGACAATGATGGCGTTGCCAAGCGCTTCGTCGCCGTGGACAAGGCGATCCGCCAGCACCTCAACGAACAGAAGGTGCCCGTTCTGAGTTGAAGAGTTGCCAACCCTGCCCACGTTACTGTGGGGCGGACCAGGGAAGGCAAGGGGGCTGGCCCGTCGATCCGACGTTCCGCCGGGTAGGTACCGGCCCCCACCTGTTTCGAGATGAGCCCCATGATCTGGTCGCACCACGGACCCATCCTCTGCTACTTCGACTTCAGCGAATGGTGTGGTGGATGGGGTGACACGATCTCCATCGTGGACCACGGCTACGTCGTATTGCCATACGCCGCGCGTAGAATCTAAGGACCGGACGCCATGGCCAGCATGAAGGACGTTAGTGCGCCATCCGTCCAGAGCACAAAGAAGCGCATCCGGGACCCCGATCTGCGCAGAAAGTCCAACCGCGAGAAGCTGATGGAGGCGACCAAGAGCGAGGTGCGCCACCTCCAGAACGTTGCGGAGCACAGGGGCGATAAAGGCTCGTTGGATCATGCGCGCGAGCTCACCAAATACGTGGCTGGTGCGCTGGCAATCACGTCGCCCTACAATCCGAACGGCACGCCGCGCGAGGGTGGCGACAAAGCTGAGTTCTGGGAATGGCTCAAGCACATGAAGGACTTGTTGGCGCTGCGGCTGCCGTATGAGCGCCCGCGCCTAGCCTCGATCACAGTGCGTGAAGAGCAGCCTGAGGACGCTGAGGAATACATGACGGTGGTTGAGGTACGTCACCGTATGATCAGGAAGGGTATTTCGGTTGACCACCTGATCGAGCGTCCCCTGATCTTGGACCACGAGCTGAGCGATGACGATACAGGAGAGCACGCGGGCAACGGCCACGCGACGAACGGTAGATGACAAGCCGCTCGATCCGGAGGGCGCCAAGCTCTGGGAGAATTCCTGGTACGCGTTAGCGCGCAAGGACTTCTGGACATATCGGTGCATGGTGCGCCCCAACCTGATCGAGGGTTGGTGGCAGCAAGAGGTGGCCGACAACCTGACGACGTTTTGGTACGACCTCAAAGCCGGCAAGCGGCCGAAGCTGGTGCTGGGCGCACCTCCGCAGCACGGCAAGTCGGACACCATGAAGGACTTCTGCTGCTGGGTGGCGGGCAAGGACCCGGACAGCAAGACGCTATTTGCGAGCTACGCGGACGAGCTGGGCATGAGCTGCAACCTGCATATGCAGCGCATGATGGCGACGCCGGCTTATCGCGCGATCTTCCCCAAGACCCGGCTCTACGGAGGCGAAGGCGGGGAGGGGAGTGGCCATCGTCGCAGAACCACGACCTTCCTCGAATTCGTGGGCCGCAACGGTTCGTTCCGCAACACCACGATCAACGGCAAGATCAACGGCTTCGGGCTCGACCTTGGGGTCATAGACGATCCGATCAAAGGCCGTGCCGAAGCGCAGTCGACGGTGATCCGGGACAAGACCTGGAATTGGCTATCGGACGACTTCTTCAACCGGTTCTCAGATCGCGCCGGCATGGTGATGATCCAAACGCGGTGGCACGTGGACGACCCGACCGGGCGTTGGCTGGACCGTTTCCCCAACACGCGGGTGCTCAACTTCAAAGCGATCGCCGACCGCAACGAGCTGTATCGCGACAAAGGTGAGGCGCTTTTCCCCGAGCATAAGTCGTTGGAGTTCTTGCTAGAACGCAAAAAACTCCTGTCCGAAGCGAGCTGGGAAGCGCTGTTCCAGCAGTCGCCATACGTCGTTGGCGGCGGCATGTTCCCGATCGAGCGGCTGCACGCGGTGCCGATGTTAGACCGTTCTAATGTGCGGCGGTCGGTGCGGTACTGGGACAAGGCCGGCACCGAGGACGAGGGCGCGCATACCGCGGGCGTGCTGATGCACCTCTTGATGGACGGCCGCTATATCATCGAGCACGTCGTTAGAGGCCAGTGGAACGCGCTCGACCGCGAGCAGCGCATCAAGTTCTGGGCCGAGCATGATCGTGCAAACCTTGCAGCCGGAACGTATGAAGTTGGAGTCGAACAAGAGCCGGGCTCGGGTGGCAAAGAGTCTGCTGAGGCCAGCATCCGTATGCTGGCTGGGTTCCGGGCCTTTGCCGACAAGGTAACGGGCGACAAGGTGATCCGGGCCGAGCCGTTTTCCGCGCAGGTGCAGAACGGCAATGTGTGGCTGGTCGCGGGCGGTTGGCACCACGACTTCCTCGAGGAGATGGAGAGCTTCCCGTTCGGTAAGGCGAAGGACCAGATCGATGCTGCCGCCGGCGCGTTCAACCGGATCACCGCTGGGGCAGGGTACAACCTGTTCGCGGAAGGCCTCGATGACTGACATCGAGCTGCAGGCGTGGCTGTATCGGGCCCGATACCTGACCGAAAAAAAGGGCTCGATGGACCCGCTGTGGGATGTGATCTTTGATGTAGAAGCGTTGCTCAAAGGGGAACGGACGTGGGCAGCAACGCGTGAAGACATCGAGAACATGGTGCGCGCCAATACCCGTGTGCCTCCTCCTTCTGAGCTCGCCGGCACACGCTGAGGAAGCGCGCAAGGTCTGGCACGACGGCACCGAGATGGTGCTCAGGCGCGCAGCCGACAACGGCATGGAGATCGCGTTCGGCGCGAACGTTCCTGCCAACCTGCGCGAGCTTGGCGTCACAGACGGCACGATGCTCGTCCGTGGTCAGTGGGAAGAAGACATCCTGATCGGGGAGGCGTGGGCATTCAGCAAGGACTGCAAGGCGATCAGCTACGCCATACGCGGCGTTGTGACCTACGGAGGGGCGCTGATCGTGTTCGGGCCGGTGCCCACGAGTTGCAACGTCGAGGACTACGAACATTATTCGTGGGGCAAGGAAGCGGTGATGCGCTTCGATCAGCCCCCACCCTCGCCATACGACGCTGACGTTAAAGGCAAGCGCAAGCGAGAGAAGGTTGTTGACCGTCCGCCTCCGAAGCCTAAGCCGAAGCCAAAGCCGACACCGCGCGCGGCTCCACGACCTACTTACCAGCAGCCCCAACAGCAGTGGCCGGGCTACCCGTCACAGTGGAGATGGTGAGGTGGTCATCTGGCTGGCGGCGAACCTAGCCGTCTCTCTCGTGACGATTGGGTTCGCGTACTTTGTCCATTGGGGTGTGGCGATCATTTTCTTCGTGTTGGCGATGCTCGTGCTGATGGTGATTAGACCAAACTGAATCAGGGCACAGACTGCGGAGTGCGGTATGAACCCTGGTGGCATCACCGAGGAGGTCGGCAAGGCGACTGGCACCTTCATGGAGATCATGAAGATGCAGCCGCTGAGCCTCGCGCTCGTGGTCATGAACTTCGCGCTGGTGGTGTTCCTGTTCTACTCGAACAGCCAGACGTTGGCGCAGCGCCAGATGGCGGTAGATCAGATCATCAAATGGCAGCAGCAGACCGACTCGCTGATGGCCAACTGCGTCAGCAAGGAGGTCGTGGAGATCGTCGTCAATGCGCTGGAGCGGGACCGGGAGCTGTACCGACAAATGCTGCCGAGACCGCCGTCTCAGCTGCCTAAGCTGCAGAGCGACGAGCCGCAGCCGATCAATCACGCCCCGTTTGTGATGCCGCCGTGAGCTGGCTGCACACAATGGCTGGCAAGAAAGGCAACGGCGACGGCGAAGGCTACATCGCTCAAGCGAAGGAGCTTGAGCTGGCGCGGCGTGAAAACCAGCGATTGGCGATCGAGGTGTCCACGCGGGACACGGTGATCGACCAGCTGCGCGCGGCGCTCAACGAGGAGCAAGCGATCTCGCGCGAGATCGCCGCCTCCATGGCGCACCACGTTCGCTCGGCGTTCGGGCTCGGGGCCGGTGCCGGCGTCTTGCTTTGTTTGATCATGTGGGGGGTGTCGGTGTTGCTCCGATAGGAGGGGCACATGTACGGGGACCTGCCAAGTTTGATGACAAAGCACTCGCTCTCGTTCAGAGGGCACAAGTACAGCGTGTCACTGGAGGCTGAGTTCTGGCGCATGTTCAAGGCGATGGCTCGTGACCACGACATGACGCTCGGACAGTTGTACTGGGGACTTGAGAAATCGTGTCCCGAAGGGAGCACGATGACGTCACACATCCGAACAACGATCCTCAACAGGACCATCGCGCGGGCGAGGGCGGCCTGACATGGCGGCCGTGACTCAGCTGAAGTCCGTCTACGACGGCATGCGCAACTTCCTGGCTGGGTTCGGCGACCCGGCCAAGGACAAGAGCGCTGCGCAGAGGTTCGTGCTCGAGCTGATTGACCCCGAACAGCTAAACGCCGCGTACCGTGGTGATTGGCTGTGCCGCAAGATCATCGACGTTCCGGCGTTCGACTCGTGTCGGGCATGGCGTGACTGGCACGCGGACGACGATGAAATCGAGCTGATCGAGGAGTGCGAGAAGGACCTCGGCATTCAGCGCAAGCTGATGCAGGCGATGTCGAAGGCACGGCTGTTCGGCGGCGCTGCGTTAATCATGGGCGTCGAGGGCCAGAAGTTCGAGGAGGAGCTGGACGTCGAAAGCGTCGGCGAGGGCGACCTCGCGTTCGTCCATGTTGTGTCGCGCTGGGAGCTCGAGGCTGGGACGCTGATCAAGGACCTGACGTCTCCGTGGTATGGCGAGCCGAGCTATTACAAGCGCACGAACACGATGACGATTGCGCAGGAGCAGGTGAAGCCTCCGCTCGAGCTATCGTCGCTAGGTTACAAGCCAGGGGATGAGCTGCTGATCCATCCGTCGCGGGTGGTGCGGTTGCTAGGGTTGGAATATCCCGACCTGAGCTACTCGCAGGACTCGTGGTCGGACAGTTGTCTCCAGCCGGTGATCGACGCGGTGAAAGCGGCCGGGCTCGTCAATAGTTCGATTGCGTCGATGATTGCTGAGGCCAAGCTCGACGTGATTAAGATACCAGGGCTACTGGAGATGTTGTCGACCACGGTTGGCACCGAGAAGTTGCGCAACCGGTTCTCGTTCACGATGGCGGCGAAGAGCACGGTCAACGCCACGCTGATTGATGCGAATGAGGAGTGGGAGCGGATCGCGCTGACGTTCAGCAACATGGACCAAGTGATGGGCATGTACATGAACGTCGCTGCAGGAGCTGCCGACATCCCAGCGACACGATTACTTGGGAGAGAGCCGTCAGGCATGAACGCGACGGGTGCTTCCGACATCCGAAACTACTATGATCGGCTGCAGTCTGAGCAAGCAATCAAGGTCCAGCCTGCGCTCGCGCGATTGGATGAGGTGCTCATACGCCACGCCTTAGGGGACCGCCCAGAAGAGATTTATTACACATGGAAACCTCTCTGGCAGATGGACGAGGTTCAGAAGGCGGACGTGTGGTTGAAGAAGGCGCAGGCGCACAAGATCGATGTGGACACGGGGCTGATCAATCCGGATGTGCTGCGCGAGGCGAGAGCGAACCAGGTGATCGAGGACGGGTTCTACCCGGGCTTCGAGCAAGCGGCGGCGGAGAACGATCTCGAGCCGGACGAGGACGAGCACGACATGCTCGAGCTGGAGACCAAGAAGCAGGGGTTGATCAACATGAGCATGCCGCCGGCGCCTCCGGGGGCGAAGCCGGTGCCGGGGGCGGTGCCGAAGACGAACGGGTCCCGGCCCCTGGCCACGAGCGGGAAGACGGCGAAGCCGCCGGTGGGCTGAGGACTCCGAGGACGCCGGCTGATGGCAGCCTGCTCGTCTACACTGAGAGTTCTGACACCAAGCGAGCGAACGAGCTGCGCATTAAGCGGTATAAGTGGGACGCTGACGTGCTGCTCGAGTTGATGAAGGAGGAGTTCGGTGAGCCCCGTGCGGACATCTACCCTGGGCTTGATTCCGGGGCGAAGGCAAAACGTCGCCCGCCCCTCGGCTGATCAGGCGCATGCGAAGGCTGCCGAGAACATGGCGGGCCACGACGTGCTGCCGAGCTCGTTGCGCATCTTTCTCCACGAGTGGGCGTGCGCGTTTCCGCAGAAGGCGATCGTGCAGATCGTCGACACGCTGAAGAGTGGACATGGCGTACGGATCACATCGCCCGATGGCAAGGTGCACGAGATCGTTCCGGACCCGCCTCAACGCCGATGAGGTCGGCATGGAAACCCACGTGGTCACCATCGCGGTTGAGTTCGCCGACGCGCGCATGCCGTCCGCGTTCTCCTGTGAGCTGTTCCGCGGCAATGCGTTGGAATGCCAGCGCTTGGCGGTGATGATCCCCGGCTGCAGCCACGATCGTCGTAGGCTCGCGTCGACTCAGGTGAATTGGGGCACCATCGAAGCGTGGGAACGCTGGGTGAGCAGCGCGCAGTGCGTTGACCCGTTATGACGCTGGACTGGAGTGGCGTCTGGTTTCTGTGGCTATCCGCGTTGTTCGTGACCTTCATCATCTTGGAGGCGCGCGCGATCAACAAAGGCGGGGTGACGCTGTCGGCCACGGTGCGTGGCTGGGCGGAGACTTGGCCGCTGCTGCCGTTCGCGGTCGGGATCGTGTTCGGAATGCTGGGCACGCACTTCTTCTGGCCGTGGTGTCCCGAGACCATGCAGCCGCAATGTCCGCCATGTGCGGAGGTGGTGGGATATGAGCGAGACCGAAATCTGCAACCGACTGTTGCGCTTGCTGGGCGGCCCGGAGGCGGTGGAGTTGTTCTTAGCTGCGCCGCACCCGTTCCTGCGCGGCCAATGTCCGCAGCACCTGTTGGATTGCGGCAAGTTCAATGACCTCGCCATAGTCGTCGACAATTTGCGAGTGCGGCTAGAGTGAACATCCACGCGTTCGTCACCGACGCGCGCGGGCCCGATCCAACCGGCACCGCGGGGATCAGACGGAGCTTCCGGGCGGCCGGCAAGCTGCGTCTCAACATGTTCCGCTCGGCGATGCGGCAGGCGGTGATCGAGCACGATGTGCTGGGGCTGGGCGGGGGTGGGCTGGCGCTACAGCCGCCCGAGACCCGGCTGCAGGCTTTCAATGGCTGGGCGCGGGTAGCGGCTGGGCAAGCCCTAGAGGGCCCCTGGCTAAGCCAATGGGTTGCCAGGGCCTGGGCCAGCGGGGAGGCGGTTGGGGCGCTCCAGACCCGCTCGGAAGCGCCCGGTGAGGGCTCTGGCGCCTGGGCTGAGCTGGCTAAGATCGAGTTGCAGGCGATCGAGGCGGCCGTGGTCCAAGCGCTCATGCGCGAGGCGGCGATCGCGCTCACCAAGCGCCGGGCCAACAAGACCATGACCTGGCGCCGCATGGCCAAGGCGTTCGACAAGGTCGGGCCGCGGCGGGTCATGGCGCTGGCGAATACGTTCTGCGTGGCGTGCCACAACCGCGGACGGCTGGCGGCGTATCGGGCGGCCGGGATTACCAAGGTGGGCGTGGTTGCTGAGAAGCTGCTGCCCAAGCAAGCGTTGCTGCTGCCGGGCGGGTTGGGCGACGCGCTCACGCACGACGCCAAGCACAAGGGCTATCGCGAGAAGAAGCCAGCGCGTCCCGAGTGGGAGTTGAGCGAAGTCACGGAGCCGATCGAGGTCGGCGTACGCACCGCGGAGGACGAGTTCGTCTGTATCGAGTGCGACGCGTTCGCTGCCAATTCGCCGCACGATATTGACGATGTGGAAGACACGTTGCCGATCCATCCGAACTGTCGGTGCACGTGGTTCCCGTGGGACGACAAGCGGTTCAGTCGCGATGAGGCAATCGAGGACGCGCGCAAGAAGACGGAGCGCGAGCTGCTGCTTGAACAGTTGGGGCGCAAACGCCATCGCGCTCTCGCAAGGCTTGCACCGAGGAAGTTCGAGAACAGGTTCCTGCGTGAGGACGCGTGGAATCCGAACCAGCCGCGTGAGCCGGCGGGCACGTCCGAGGGCGGGCAGTTCGCCTCGATCACTGGTGGAGGGATTAGTGGTGGTGCTACCGGCGGGCCAGCAGCACCAAAGAAGAAGCTGTTCGAGCCGTCGAAGGACAAGGCGCACCACGAGATGCGGGTGCAGAACACGCTGCAGAACGAGGCCAAGCGCAACGACAACTACCGCTATATCGTTGGCAAGCTGGTCGAGGAGGCCAAGAGCCACGGTGCCGACGTCTCGATCATAAGCGGGCTCAAGCAGAAGATCGGCGAGTCCTATTACAAGCAGGGGCTGCTCAAGAAGGAGAAGGGGCTGGAGGCGCAAGCCAACGCCATGATCTACAAGGGCAAGCAGTACGGCTATCAGCCGACGCTTGCCGAATCCAATCAAGAGCACGCACCGACGCCCAAACCGGACCCGATCCCGTTTGATCCACCCGAGCTGACGACGGGAGCTGAGCCGGGCACGCCCGCGTATGAAGGCGAGCAAGCCGAGGCCAAGGCCACCATTCCAGGCGCAACGCCGGCCTGGACCAAGGTTGGTGGCCAAGCGGGTAGCGTGGCGGGCGGGTTCTATCTGGCGCCGATGACTGGACAGAAGTGGTACGTGAAGACGCCGAAGACCGAGGCGCACGTCAACGCCGACCTATTATCGAACCAGCTCTACAAGCTCGCGGGCGTGCCGGTCTCGCACGAGGTCAAGACCGTGTTGGAGGGCAAGCCGGCAGTTGCGAGCGAGTTTATCCCGGGTACCAAGACGTACTCGCAAGGGACGCTGGACGAGCAGGGCGGGGCCATCCTGTACCTGCGCGAGAACTTTGCGGTCGACGCATGGCTCGGCAACCGCGACGTGATGGGGCAAGACAACAATAACGTTCTGCTTTCGCCATCGGGGGTCCCGTTCCGGATCGACCAGGGCGGCACGCTCATGTACCGGGCGCAGGGCGAGACCAAGGAGTTCGGCTCGACTGTGGGCGAGATCACGTCCATGCGCGATCCGAAGATCAACGCGCAGACTGCGTCGGTGTTCGGGAACATGACCGACGCCGAGGTCTCGGCGTCCATCGACAAGGTGCTGGCGATCCCGGATTACTCGATTATTGCGCTGGTCAACCAACATGGGCTTGCTGGGCAAGGCGTTGCTGCCACGCTGATTGCGCGGAAGAACTGGCTGGCCGAGTACCAGAAGACGCTCGACGTCCCCGGCGCGGACCTTCCTGCACACGTCAAGGCTGCGGCCGAGGCCGAGATCGAGGCGGAAGCTGCTGAAGAGGAGCTTCTAGGCGGCCAGACCGAGTGGATGACGAAGCTGGAACAGAAGTTCACGAAGGCCACAGCGACAGCGGCCGAACTGGAGAAGGCGAAGAAGACCGGGACGTTCTACCCCGCGCCCACCTCTGAGTTGGGCAAGGCTGTGGTTAAGGCGTTCAACGAGAAGTGGGCGACCAAGACGCCCGAGGCGCACGAGCTGGAGCAGAAGGTCGCCGAGTACAAGGCGACCAAGGCAGCGCTGGCCAAGATTGACGAGATGGAAGCGGAGGTCGCTGCAAAGGCAACTGCCCAGCTCAAGAAGGAACAGGCGGCCGCGACCAAGCTGGCGAAGATCGAGGCAGAGGCTAAGGCGAAGGCCGAGAGCGCCAAGCATCAAGCCGAGCTTGCGAAGATCGCGGCCGACATCGGGATCGATCCAGAGCACGCCGAGCAGGTCGACACGCTCGTTCAACTCGCTGGCGGCGACAAAGCGAAGATCATTCAGCAGTTCAAGAAGTTCTACGAGGAAGGCACCGGAAAGCACGGCTACCCGGTTACGCCGTTCGAAAGCGCGATGATCCAGAGCTACGTCGGGCCGAATGCTTACGCGGCCAACGCCAAGCTGCGCAGCGGCGTATGGGATGACAAGACCCACGTGTTCGCCAACGCGATCAACACTGCGTTGACGAAGATGCCGCCTTACGTTGGCACGATCTACCGCGGGTTCACTGCCGACACAGAGACTCAAGCAACCTATGTTCCTGGCGCGATCATTCAGTGGCATGGCTTTTCGAGCTGCGGAAAGTCGGGCTCGTTCGGCGGCAACATGCAATGCACGATCGAGCCTCTGCCGCCGCATAAGACGCGTGCGAAGGACCTCGGCAAGTTCAACCCGAGCGAAGCAGGCGGTGAGGTGCTGATCAAGGCCCACACGCCGGTCAAGGTCATCAAGGTCGAGGGCAAGCCCGGCGGCACGATGCATGTCCACCTGAAGGAAGTAGAGGCGGTCTATTGAGCGACGATCCGCGCTTCACACAGGACCCTGGCTCGACGGCGTTCGCGACCGAGGAAGAGTGGCGCGAGTACGAGCGTGCGTGGCAGCTCGAGCACAAAGCGATCCTGCGCGCCTACGGACAAACGCCTGACGGCGAGGAGCCTGAGGACGACGAGGACGACCTGGACGATTACGACCACCTATTCGAGGACCTGTGATGCAGCAACTGGTTGGCGTTGGCGCTGACGTGATGGCCCCGCACCCGAACGGTGGGCGGCCGGTGCTCAAGACCGCGCGCATTCTGCTGATCATGCCTGAGCTGGCGATTGTCGAATACTACGAGGACGGGATGCGGCATTGCTTGCCGAAGAACCAACTCAGGGCACCCTTCAAAGCACAGGACGTGAGCCATGCCTTGGTCAGCAAGTAACGCCAAGGAATTCACGTCGAAGGCTGACACTCCGAAGAAGCAGAGAGCTTGGGCCGCGGCTGCCAACGCTGCGCTGGCCAAGCACGGCTCCGACTCCAAGGCGATCCGGATCGCCAATGCCACGGTGGCCAACATGAGCAATGACGCACGTAGGCGCAGGAGCGGGCAGTCACGTGACAAGTTCGGGCGCGAGCTGACCTCCTGGGAGGAGTTCGCGGAGGAGGAGTTGGACGCCATGCCGTTGTTCAAGCAGCCGCTGGTAGTGATTATGGACGCTCCCGCGCCGACAACGCGCATGATGTACGACGCGGTCAAGCTCGACGACAAAGCGCAGGTCTCGTTTACGGCAGACGGCTACTTAAAAGCGCAGCCGCGCATCGCGCGCACAGGGCTCCAGAAGTACCTCGGGAAGGAGTGCGGCCGACCGGAGATGGACACCGTGATGGTGTACCGGCCGGAAAGCAGTGTCTTCCACAACGACGCGATGCACAGCTACTCGCATCTGCCTGTGACGATCGACCATCCACGCTCGATGGTGAACGCGGACAGCTGGCGCAAGCACGCTGTGGGCGAGACGGGCGACGAGGTCGTGCGCGACGGCGGCTCAGTGCGCGTTCCAATGATGCTGCGCGACAGCAAGGCAATCGAGCTGGTCAAGAGCGGCAAGCGGCAGCTCTCGGTTGGCTACGCGTGCGACCTGCAATGGCAGGACGGCTACACCGCAGACGGCGAGCACTACGACGCCGTGCAGACCAACATCCGGGGCAACCACTTGGCCATCGTCACGGAAGCGCGCGGTGGGCCACTTCTTACAATAGGAGACGAAGCGATGACCGAACTTCGGACTGTGATGATCGACGGGCTGCCCTGCCAGATGAGCGACAAGGACGCAGCGATCGTGCAGCGCACGATCCAGAACCTCACCGACGCATTCGAGGCGTTCAAGAAAAAGGCCGCCGACGACGAGGATGAGACCGATAAGAAATGCGACGCGATGGCCAAGGACCTCGCCAGCAAGGACACTGAGGTCAAGACCAAGGACGCGTTGATCCTCACGCTGCAGACCCAGCTCAAGGACGCGCAGGACCCGGCCAAGCTCGACGCCCAGCTCGTCGCCCGCGACCACGTGCGCAGCAAGGCGATGGCGGTCATGGGCCCGACCTTCAAGACGGACGGCCGCAAGATCGAGGACGTCATGCGCGAAGTGGTAACCGCAAAGTCTGGCGTAGGCGACGCGGCGAAGGCCTGGGGCGATCCCGAGGTGAAGGCCGTGTTCGACCACCTCACTGCCGGCCTGCAAGGCGCTCCGCGCGATCCGATCCGCGACGCCAGTCATGCGTTCGCCGGTGCGCCACCGCTCAACATGCAGGGTGCACAAGCTGTCCGAGACGCGGCCTACAACGAGATGGTCAAGGACATGGAAAACGCCTGGAAACCAAAGCCGGCGGCCGTCGCGTCCTAAGCAGCGCGGCGCTTTCGGGTGCCGTGTAGGACCTTGTCCGCCTCGTTCTCTTTCGGCGTCGCCCAGCGCACATGTTGAGGGGCAATGCAAGCGAGGTGGCCCTTACCGCAAGAATGGGCCACCTCGTGGATCAGTGACGGAGCCGGACCATGTACTCGCTGGCAGATGTAGCGGTGGACGTACTGATCTTCTCCGTTAATCCGCGCTCGCGCGTAACCCTTCCCTGCCTTGCTCTTAAACGGCCAGAGCAGACAGCCGTCTCGGTGTGAGAGTGCCGCTTCGATGAAGCGCAAGACTTCCTCGGTGTGGTTGTGGTTCGGATCGCCGTAGCGCCTCCAGCGCTGGTAATGCCTTCGGCAAAAACCGTGGCAATAGAACTTCTCGCTGCAGCCTTCGACTGAGCAGCCATCCCCGCCGTCCGGGTGCGTGATGTTCTGCTTGCGCAGGACCACCAGCGGATTGCCGTGCCTAACCCAACGCTGATGGTGCATGTGGCAAAGACCGTTCGAGCGAACGGGATTCTTGCAGCCACGAACTGAGCACGTCGGCATCGCGTCTTCCTCTCTCTTTACCGGGGCATCCCTACACAGTTACGCAAAGGAGCTAAAGCTATGTCAACTGTGGTCCAGACGGCCTATCCCGTTCAAATGCGTCCTGGGCTTGAGGGCATGATCTCCGACATGTCCCCGAGCGCTGTGCTGACTCACGTGGTTGAAACCGCTGCAGGCATCACGTTCGGCAAGGCCTGCTCGTGGGGCACCGGACCGAAAGGTGCCATCCTCGGCGGCCCCAACTTCATCGGCCTGTCCGTGCGCGACATCACGTTGGTAGGTGCCAACGTTGATCCGCAGAGCTCGGCACAGAACCCGCTCGACTCCTACGGCTACCGCACCAACATCTCGTTGATGACGCGCGGTCATATGTGGGTGCTGCCGCAGGACATCGTGTTGCCCGGCGAGGCGGTCTACTACGACGAGACCATCGGCAAGCTCGGCAACGCCGCTGGTGGTCTCAATGCGTCGGGCTGGGTCAAGTTCGCTGCCAATCCAGCGGCGGGCTCCACGCTGGTGATCAACGGTGCCACGCTGACATTTGTGGCGACGGGCGCGACCGGCGATCAAGCCAATATCGGTGCCACCCTCAACGACACGTTGGTCAACGCCGTGAAGGCGATGAACGACTCTGCGACTGCGGGCTTTGCTGCATTGCAGTTCGCGACCGATCCCGCGCAACCGCTTGGCGGTAGCGGCGGTTCCGACACCATTCTGATCTCGTCAGTGGCGGCAGGGACTGCGGGCAACGCGCTCGCAATCACCTCCGGCCCCACGGGCATGACGAAGTCGGGTGCCACGCTGACGGGCGGCACTGCCGCGGCAACGCTGATCAATGGCGCTAAGTGGCGTCTGGCGGCAATGCCGGGACAGCTCGCTGTCGTCAGCCTCGGCATCCAGTATTAACCGTGCCCTAGGGCTGAGAGGAGCGATCACAATGCTGAGCAATTTTTACACCGCAGACGCGCAACAGCAGGCCCTCGGCTTTCTGATCGCGCAGACGACCTACATCGAGCCGGGCGTCTACAGAATGAAGTATCCCGAACTCAATTATCGGGAGCTGGTGCCGATCGACACGAGCGCACCGGAATGGGCGAAGAGCATCACGTTCTTCTCGGTCGACCAAGTCGGCAAGGCGGACTGGTTCTCGCACCTGGCGCACGACGTGCCGCTCGCCGACATCACCCGCGACAAATTCGAGATGGCGATCGAGATGGCCGCGGTGGGCTATCGTTACACCACCGAGGAGCTGCAACAGGCGATGATGGTCCCGAACGTGAACTTGGGACCGGAGCGCGCGGCCGCTGCGAAGCGTGCGGCGGAGGAGTTCATTCACTTCACCGCGTTGTACGGCGCGGCGGCAAAGAACTGGTTCGGGCTGATCAACCACCCGGCACCGACCGTGATCAACACGGCGCAGACGTGGGCCTATCGGGTCGCGAACAACCAAATCCCGATGATCATGCAGGACGTCAACGGCGTGCTCGCCAATGTGTGGCAATCGTCGTCCGGCGTCGAGATCGCGGACACGCTGCTGCTGCCGATGACGCAGCTCAACGTGCTCACGACCACTGCAATGCCGAACACCACCATGACCCTCATGCAATGGGTCGAAAAGTACAACATGTACACGCAAGAGGCCAAAGCGCCTCTGACGATCCGCGCCGTGCGCGGGTTGGAAACGGCAGGTGCAGCTGGTCAGCCGCGTATGATCGCGTACAAGAAAGACCCCGAAGTAATAAAAATGCATGTGCCCATGCCGCATCGCTTCCTCGAAGTGATGAGGACGGGGCCCATGATTTTCGACGTGCCAGGAATTTTTAGGCTTGCCGGGCTAGAGATTCGGCGGCCAGGGGCCATGCGCTACTTGGACGGGATTTGAGGCAACTCGAATCAAAATGGAAAGGCTGAGGCAATGACGGTATATTAGCGGGACCGGGCCACGCTTGCAACGTGGGTCCGGCCCCTCACCACCCGAGCGTAGGAGGCTCGAATGGCTAAGCGAGTATACCGCAAGACGTACCGCGCGCACGGCGACCTGCCGGCCTTCCTAGAAAAAGCCTGCGCGTACCAAGGCGATGAATGCCTGCTGTGGCCCTATGGCAGAACCGCCAAAGGCTACGCCAGGATCGGAGCGAAGAACTTCGGCACCGTCCTAGTCGCTCGCATCGTGTGCAAGCGCGTCCACGGCGAGCCGCCAACACCGAAACATGACTCCGCGCACTCCTGTGGCAACGGCCATCTCGGCTGCGTCACGCCGAAGCATATTCGCTGGGCAACCAGGAGCGAGAACTACGCGGATTCGGTGGAGCACGGCACAGCGTCGCGCGGCGAGCGCAATGGTCGCGCAAAGCTGACGTGGAAACTGGTCGAGCAAATACGGAAGTCCCGAGGATCGCAGCGATTGCTCGCTGCCAAGTTCAACGTCGATCAACGAACGGTGGGGAGGATTCTCCGCCGCGAAATATGGAGAGAGCCTAATGGCTGACGTGCCGTTCAACCCGAACATGCACCCGGTACCGCAGAAGCAGAACCTAGTGCGTCCGCCGCCGCCCGACCATCCGTACTTCGCACCGATGCGTCCGGAGCCGAGCTGGGAGCGGCTGCAGGAGCCGTCCTCGCGCGTCAAGGTGACGAACACCTCGGAGAACGGCCAGATACATGTCGTGATTGATCGCTTCATGGTCGGCCACGAGCTGCGGGGTGGGCAGAGCGTCGAGATCGAGATGATCAACGACGAGATCGCCCGGTTCCAGGAGATGCGGCGGCCCGACCGGTATTACCCGGTGATCGACCCGGCCAAGCCCGGCCGGCCGAAGCCCTTGCACCCGATCAAGATCGAGGGCGTGGGCTCCATGATCGAGGGGGCGGCCGAGCGCTACGACGAGCGCCAGCGGGCGCTATTTGCCGAGCGTGAGGCGGCGCGCGCGCAAGCGATGGCGGTGCCGAAGGGCAAGGGCAAGGGCTAATGGCCTCGGGCGCGGACATCGCTGCGTTCAGGATTGCGATCCCTGAGTTCGCGTCGATGACCGATCCGCAGCTCTCGAACGCGCTTGACGAGACCGATATGTGGCTGGAGGCGGGCTTGTGGCATCCGCCCGACTTTGTGTGGGCGCGGTGGTACTTGACCGCGCACAACATCAAGATGTCGCTCGGCATCGGCGGCGCAGTGGCCGGCGGTTCGGGCGGCAGCAGCGAGATCAGCTCCGACCTGTTCGTGCGGATGGTGGCGTTCGGCGAGCGGCGCGTCATGTTCGGCGAGCGCAAGGTGTCCACCACGGAGGGCCAGATCACCGGCCCCGGCGCGGCGGAGTTCGACGACACCATTTACGGCCAGAAGTTTTTAAGGTTGCGGAGTCGAAATATACCGCCGATCCTCACGGTATAGTAGCGGAGCCGACTCGCGTTGAAGCGCGAACCGGCCCCTGACCACAACGAGCATTGGAGGCTCGACATGGCTAAGAAGATCGTATTGCTGCGCCGGTTCTACGTCTACGGGATCAAGGTGGACGGCATCGTCCGGTACGTCGGCAAGGGCTGCAATGGCCGCATCTACGCGCACGTGGTCGAAGCCAAGAGCGGCAACCACTGCAACGAACAACTGAGCGCGGCGCTGCGAGACGGACGCGGCATCGAATACATCCTCTTCCGCGACGACCTGGACGAGCGCGGAGCGTTCAAGCTGGAAGCGGCTATGATCGCGAAGCACAAGGACCTTTGGAATAAACCGTTTCACGCCGCGCATGCGCTCAAGTCGCGCTGGCTCGATCCGGCGGCGCGCGCGAAGCACAGCGCAGCGATCAAGGCGAAGTGGCAAGACAGTGACTTTCGCGAGAGCACGAGGGCGAACATGAGGGAGGCGGCGAAGGTTCGCCCGCGCACGACACGCGGACAGTGGGGCTGAGCCATGGTGTTCTGGCGCGGCCCGCAGGTGATGATGGACAGCATCGTCGACGACTTCTTCGCTGAGCCGATGCGGTACGTTCCATGGGGCCCGGTGGGGATCGACGACGACGGGCAACCCGATCCAGCTCGACCGCCGTTGGACACGCGAGCGGCGCTCGTCATGCCGGGCGCGGCAGCATCGGGCGAGGCGGGTTCGGGCGCGCAGGGCATGACGGCAACATACTTGGACACGACGACGTGGTTCTCGATCACCGAGTACAACCTGCTGCCGTACAAGCTGAGCGACCTTCAGCAAGGCGACCGGGTGTATTTTCCCGACCGCAACGAGTGGTACATGATCGACCACCCAATGCCGTCGAAGACAGGACGGCCACAGGTTTACGTTTCGCGGATTCAAGAGAGCACGCTGTGATGGCGCAGTTGTTCGGCGCGTTCTACTGGAGCAAGGCCGACTACGACGCGATCATGGCCAAGTTGGATCAGGTCCTTTTCAACCAAACCAAACCGAGCAAGAGCGAGGAAAAGATCATGAGCGCGTTGGACGATCTGAAGGCGCAAGTTGAGATGAACACCAACTTGGAGCAGTCGGGGATTCAGTTGATCCAGGGCATCGCCCGCCAGTTGGAGGAGGCGAACAACTCGGGCGACAACGCGGCGATCCAGGTGTTGACCCAGCAGTTGCAGTCGAGCGCTGCCGCGTTGAGCGCTGCCATCGCTGCCAACACTGAAGTGACGCCTGTCACGTGAGCCTGCTGCGTCCGATCATCAGGAGCTGCGCCGTCGCCGCGCTCCGGGATCGGACGTGGGCCGGAGCCAACGTGTTCGACTCCGATTTGCAGTCGATGGCCGAGGCGATTCAAGGCAAGGCCGACAAGCCATACATAGTCGTCTATACGGACACTGACGACAGAACTCCTGCCTCGATGGCCGAGATGTATTCGGGCATCGGCCGCAAGATGCAGCTCGCAATCGAAATGGGCGTTGCGTCAGCTGTCGCGCTTCCGAACACCGAAGAAATCAGCGTGCGGTTTTCCGCTACGGACGAAGGCCTCGAATGGGCCTGCGACGTGATGGACGGCCAGATTATGGCCGCGTTGTGGGGCGACCCGGATTCGGTGTGGGGAGAGCTGTTGAAGCGGTTTGCGCCGCGCGTGTTGCGCGTACCGTCCCGGCGCGGCGGTCAGGGTTCTGGCGTTAAGTTCGCCGCGAGGCGCACAGTGTACGAGCTCCAAACGATCTATGAGATCGCGCCCGGTGTAGTGCCGCCGGACGTTCACCCGGTGCACGATTTCATCCGATTGGGCAAATCGAGCCTTGCGCCGGTCAACGTCGCCGATCGTGCGCGGACAGTGGAGAAGCTGATCGTGGAGAGCGACCCGCATTCCGCTTGGCTGATCGCCGCTGCGTACATTGGCGGCTCGCGGCAGTCGATCAAGAACATCCAGCCGGACGGTGTGCCGCCTCCGTGGGGCGAACCGGGCGTAGAGCTCAACGTCGAGCAGCCGCCGCTGGAAGAGATGGGGATGCATGAGCGCATCTATGACCTTGAGAAGCTAGACCTCGTGGACGACAACCCGTTCGAGTTGCCTGCGCCGTACGACGTGACAGTTGGGCGGCCGCAGTTCTCGGTGCCGAAGGTGACGCGGATTCCATGATCCCGACCTACAAGGTCGACGCCGAGGACATGCTCAACTGGGCGCGGTACATCGAGGAAATACCAAAGGTGACGAACGCTGCGATCGCGCGCGGGCTCAACACCTACGGCGATGGCGTGTTGGAAAGGACTGCGGCCAAGATTGCCGACAAGGCCGACCTGCAAGTCCACGAGGTAATGGCGACCATCGTTGTCACGCGCGCGACGCCGCGCAGGCTCGAATGGTCGATGGATGCAAGTGGAATCCTGCCACCATCGGGAGACTGGTCGCGGCCGTGGGCAACACGCGATCAGAACCAGTTCGACAAGCAGGTGCTCGTCAACATCACGACGATGCACGACAGGTTCTCGTGCGAAGTGTGTGAACAGGCGGCTGCGTCTGGGCCATACACGATGGCCGACATCGACACGATGGTGGCGAAGTGGAAGAACTTTGAGCCAGCAACTGGGCCAGCTCCGGGCTTCCGCACCAACCTGATCCATCCGAACTGCCGCTGTGTGCTGACGCCGTTCGCCAACAAGCGGCGGTTGCGAGTGACGTTCGGAGCTGGCGAACAGGAGATGTACACGGCCAAGGGTCTTGCGGACGCCATTGCCGGCGAGCTGAAGGTTTCGATCAAGGCGGTGAAGAAGAGGGCAAAATGACGAGTCCTTACCAGCGGCTGTTGCAGCGGTCTGCGGAGGCGAACCGCAACAATGGCGTAGAGACCAACCGGCAATGCACGATCAAGGAGGTCAAGGAAGAAGGCGGCGAGCGCAAGGTGCGCTGCATCATGGGCATCCGGCCGGACGGCTCGGAGTGGTTGAGCCCGTGGATGAGCACGCAGGAACAGCGCAGCGGCCAGGAGCGCTCGCAGTCATCGCTCAAACCGGGACAGAACGGCGTCATCCAGGGCTCGTTCCGGCAGGGCACGTTTTCGGCGCAAGGCGAGGCTGATCACGCGCCACAGCCAAAGCACGCGCCGCAGACCAATGGACCGTCACAGTCGGTGGGCAAGAAGTTTCGTTCCGCCACGCACGGCGGAGAGGACGAGCAGCAGCAGGGCAGCGGCGGTAGTGGCGGCAATCAGGGCAGCAGCGGCGGCGGCCAACAGCAGAAGCAGGAGAAGGAGCACTACTGGACCAACTACCTCGTCAAGGAAGACGAGAAGCTGGAGAAGTGGACGCCGCAATCGGGCAAGTCCCAGACCAGCAGCGGCTCTCAGGGCGGCGCCGGAGGCGGTGGCCTCAACCCAAAAGGCGGCCAGCAGCAGGGCAAGCAGGGCGAGCAGAAAAAAGAAGAGAAGGCGATGGCCGTCTCGATGCACGAGAAGATGGGCCACACGGCCAAGATCGGCGACGGCGACAGCGCGGTTCGCTACGCCGCGCACGAGAAGGGCGCCAAGATCAGGGCAGGGAAGGACAACTACTTCGTGTCCGAGAAGGACAAAAAGAACCTGATCAAGTCGAAGATCGACAACTACGTCCACGCCAAGGACGGCCAGAACTACGTCAACAAACCGTGGGTCATCAAAGACTCGCCGGACGATCCGGTCCCGAATCACGACGAGGCATAGGAGCTTGCCATGGTAGGAGTTTCAAACCGCATCATGCATCTGGTGAAGCAGGCCGGCGTGCCTGCCGCGCCGTTGCTCGAGTACGAAGTGCTTGACCCGCACCACGAGCCCGACCTGAACGGCGAGCTTGCCGGCGGCAAGGTCTACAAGAAGTCTGGCAAGGAGTTCGTTAAGCTGACCGAGGATCAGGCACGGTTTTACCTCGACAGCGGCTCGATCAAGAAGGTTGAGGCGGCACCGGACGCGCAGGCGCAGGCCGCTCCGAAGAAGAAGTAGCAGCTCGCCATGACGCTCCCGGCCGACCTCGCCGGCGGCTACCTGCCGCAGCCCGGCGAAATACGGGCGGAGAACGAGCAGGCCTCGCGCTATTACCGTGTCGTCAACGCGATCTGGCCGGACCTACTCAACCAGAAAAGCATCATCGCGCCGGTCCGCAACGGCGTGAACCGCGAAACCGGCATGCTGATGCAGGGCTGGGATCACGTCGAGCAATCGATGAAAGTGATCTTCGCCACTGGTTTCCATGAGCGCATCTTGCGGCGGTGGGTGGGCTCCTACGTCCCTCACATCCTGGGCGAGATCGCGGTGCCGCGGATCATCACGCGCTTCCACTGGGCGATGGCAGAAAGCATCGAGCTGTGGGAACCGAACTACCGCATCCAGACGGTGTTCTTCATGGACACCGCGATCGAGCAATGGCAGCCGACCGAGACGTTCGACGTGGCGGGGGAGTTCAGGCTCGGCCACGTGTTCTTCCGCACCGAGGGCAACTACCGCCCGCGCGCTCATCTGGGTGATCCGTCGCCCTACATCCGCCGGGCCAACACGCTGCTGAGCCGTGGTGGCGAAATATGGGACCCGGCGCTCGGCGGACAGGTGAGCTGACATGGTAACCTTGGTTACCCCGACCCCGTCGCGCTTTCCGGTCATCCAGCCGGAGCTGCTGCAGCGCCCGTCGGTGTTGGAGACCATCGACACCGACAAGATCATCGACGACCGCATGCTGCGGTTCAAATTGCGTTGGGCTGAGGAAGACCCGCCAAACGCTGCACAGTACGACATAGCGCAGCTCGAGTTCGATCCGATCAAAATCCTGACGGAGAACGCGGCTTATTTCGAGCTGATGCTGCGGGACAGGGTTAACCAAGCCGCGCGCGCTGTGATGCTCGCGTTCTCGTTTGGCACTAACCTAGACGGCATTGCTTCGCGCTACCCGGGCGGCGTTCCGAGGCAACCGGGCGAGAGCGACGACAACTACCGCCGCCGCATCTGGTTGAGCCCAAACATCCTCGGCCCACATGGAACGACGGAGAGCTATGCTTTTTATGCGCTGAGCGCTTTAGGGGCGAACGTGTTGCGGGACGCGGCCGCGTTTACCACGCGCGGCACCGGTATTGTGACGATCCCGATCCTCGTCAACATCCCAACGTTGGCGCTGTCTGAGCAACAGGTGTTGTTCATTGTTCAGAAGCAGATCAAGACCGGGCTGATCGATCCACTCAAGGTGTCATTCGAGATCAATCCGGGCCCGCCGCCGATCCCTACGAACGACCAAATCCTCGAGGTCTACAAGTACATCATCGCCGACACACGCAAAGGCTTAACGGACGAGATCGTCATTGCGCGGCCGAAGGTGTACCAGACCCGCTACGACATCTCGTTGAAGACGTTCCCTGGCTACGACCTTGCTGGCGTGCTGACCAACGTTGTGACGGGGTTGATGCAGTTGGTCGAGAAGCAGCGATGGCTGGGCTACGATCACACGATCATGAACATCGACGGCGTGCTGACCGATGCTGGTGGCGTATACAACCGGGTCATCAAGCAGCCTCAAGGCGACGTCGTCGTCGGCCAGGACAGCGTAGTGTGGGTGACGCACATCGACATCACATGGACGGGCGTCGGCGAGTGAGCGTCGCGGTCCGCACTGTGATCGCGGCTTTGATCGCGGTACTGATCGCGGTCGCCATCGTGCTGCTGCTAGATCACGGCAAGTATTGTCCGGAGGACCAAGTGAGCGTGCTTAGCACTGATCGGTGGGTCTGCGTTAAAGAGGGAGGCAAGACATGACCCTGGGCCTTTGTTTCTGGATTCTGATGCTGATCTGGTTCGTGTTCGGACTGATCGTTCACTTCGGCTACATCGGACCTTACGGCGCGCTCGGCAGCACGCTCTTGCTGTTTGTGCTGTTCTTGTTGCTAGGATGGAAAGTGTTCGGCGCTCCGATCCATGGCTGAACTGTACCCGGTCGAGAACGACTACCCCGACCCGTTCGAGATTCCGCCGGCTGAGCGGATCGCGAATCCTGGTGCGCTGACGCTGTACCGATCGGCGACCGGGTTCGAGAAAGCTGCCGCCGACACCGATGCCGAACGGTTGATGGACATCTATGCGGAAGCGATCATCGACCAGTGGAATCCGTGGCAGGTCGCGTTTGAGCACCTGCCGTTTCTCGCTTGGGCGATGGGCGTCAACCTGTGGGAGAACTACTGGGATGAAACGTTCCGGCGCAACTGGGTCGCTCGCCAGTGGTACCTGAAGTCGGTCAGGGGCAAGCGCGCAGGCTTGGACGAGTTCGTCTCGGCGGTTCGTGGTCATGTCAAACGCTGTGTCGTTCCTCCCGCGCGCGCATATGGCACGAAGAAGCAAACGGCTGAAGAGCGTGCTGCCTACGTCGCCCGCTTTCCTCAGCTCCGCATCTACCCGTATGTCGCGCGCGAGCAGCTTCGATGGCTGTGCTTTACCGGCAAGCACTACGACGGCACCGGGCTCAACCGCATCTTTCAGAAAAACGGATCGTTCCTTGGCCCGAACTGGAAGCTGTACCCGACCGTGCAAGACGCGGGCGGCAAGTACACGCGGACGGCAACGATTTACGAGCCGCGGACCGGAGTCGAAACGACCCTAACGATCCGCAAGGTCGAGAAGATCAACATGGGTCCCGGCGCCGGCTGGGGCTACACGCCGGGTGTCTCGCAGTATGACGAAGAGGTGATCCTGCCGCTGGAGAAGCGGCCGAACTATTTCATTGGCGAGAGCGGCAAGTTCCTCGGCGGCGCGGGCAAATACGGCATCTTCCTTGGGGTCCAGCTTCCACTCCGGACGATCAGCATCGGGCGCAGTGGCTTCCTCGATTTCTACCAAGGGAAGGCACAATACCAAACGATCTTCCCGCAGGAGGAGCTGCTGAATGTGCGGCCGGAATACGTTGCGATCCGGCATCCGCGCAGACCGACCGAGCTGTATGCGGCAAGGGGTGAGTACCTGTCGCGGCCGTCCAAGCTATGTTCTCATCTCGTGGCGTCGTCGCTTGAGGTAGGCCCGCCGCAGTTCGGCCGCGCAACCGCTAAGGGCTTTGCCGGCGATGACTTGGAAGTCAACTCGCCCGTGATCGGCGTCGGTGTGCTCAAGCAGCGTCACGTGATCGTGGCGAACAACCTAGTGACGTCGATGCTGTGGTTCGGCGAACCGGGCTACCGCATGAAGAACGCGACAAACCTGAACACATCGTCTCCGGTGTTCGGAACGGCGTTGCTGCGGTACTCGGCGTTTGCCGCTCCTGCGTCGGCGGGACATCCGACGTTCACGGTTCCTGTGTTCAAGCAGGGCCACAAGCTCAACTCGTTTGCGATCATCGTTTCCGCGCCAACATTCACGCGTCCTGGCTATGCAATCCGCACGGTCAACATGACGGTCGGCTCGCCGGTCCTCGGCGCGCCCGTCCTGACCCATAACTTCTAAAACACATGCCAATCCAACAGATCGTTCCGCGCGATTTCAGCACGGGCTCGCCAGAGCTCGGGCTGACGCGTGTGCGCGGAGGACGGCCAACAGGCAAGTTCTTGCCGCGCTCCAATGCGTGGCAGTTCATGTACGAGCGGTTCTACTTGTTTGATGCCGACCGAGCGCCGGACCAGCGTGCGGCGTCGTACTACATGGGGGCTTGCCGCTTTGGCATCCACAAGTACACGGCGGAGGCGCTGATCAAGATCACGGCTGACATGCCGCAGTTCTACGTTTCAACCACGCGCTACCTACGCGGGTTCTTCCGACCGAAACAGAATGAAGCGATCCCGCGATTGCTGCGGGGCGTGCGCGCCAGCATGGCCGTTCGCGACACGATCCTTGTCGACACGACCGTGACCAGGACCATCCAGCTCCGCGACGTGCGCGTCCCAGACGGGCGTCACTACGTCGGCGAGCAGACCGAGAACTAGCCTTTGAAGCTCTGCAAGTACGCGGCCATGGTGATTAGCAGATCGGGATCGTCCTGCGCGGCACCAATCGCGATGTTGCAGGTCGAGCAAAGAATGCCACGCACCTGGTTGGTCTCGTGGTCGTGGTCGACGCACCACCCTGCGAAGCCGATGCGCTTGGTGCTCGCCCAGCCCTTGCCCTTCGACTTCGCGCCTTGCATGCCGCTGCGAACGTAGTTGGTCGTGGACTTGCAGATCGCGCAGCAGTTTCCTTGCGCCTCTAACATCGCGGCGTACTGTTCGAGCGTCAGGCCATACTTCTTAAGACGGAAAATGAACTGGGCACGGTGTCTGGTCTCTGCCCATTTTTCGGGATTCTGTTCGGCCCATCGTTTCGTGGCAGCGGCGGTGATCTCTCTGCGCTCCGGCGTCGAATAGCGCGCAGCATTGATGGCTCTGCGGCGAGCTGGGTTCTCTTTCGCCCATGCGGTAGCGCGCTCGACCATGGCCTCTTGGTTGCGCTCGTAATATGCGCGCCAGGACTGACGTTTCCGTTCAGCGCGACTCAACTTGTACCGACCAGGTGGTCCAGCGAAGAAGTGCTCGGTCAGCGCGTCTGGTGCGATCTCGTAGCGATACATCGCTCATGCCTTTCTCAAGGAGCTTCCCGATGGAGAAGACGGAAGTACGTCTAGACTTTATAGCACACATCCAGAAGGGGAGCTAAGCCATGGAAAAGATGGTGGTTTTCCGTGACAACCAGGAGCTTCAAGCCGAAGACTTCCTTAACCAGCAGGGCTGGGTCCAGCAGAGCCTCGATCACGTCGTCCTTGACGCAATCAATCCCGCCAAGGCGTACAGCGGCTTCACACTGACCAAGGCGGCGCAGACGACGATCAAGACATCGCAGGGGCGGCTCTACAGCGGCGGCGCGGTGTACGCGCGTGAGGATGAGGTCAGCATCGACCTCTACAACCAGCTTCCCGTCACGGCGCGAAAGTATTTCGCGGTGGTGGCGTGGGGCCAGACGATCGATGAGGACATCCAGCCCAGAAACTTCCTGATCGACGCCGACACCGGCATGGCAGAGCCGCAATCGGTGGCAATGCAACGCACGCGCTACTGCAACATCTCAACGGTCGCCGGCAACGAGAGCGCCGACCCGCAGTTCCCTGGGGTGGAGGCGACCTACCTGCTGATTGGCTATGTGCTGTGCGATCCGACCGGGATCATCTCGTTCACGCAGGTGACGGACACCCAGCTCGACAACCTCGAGCTGGTGGCAGCGCGGCTCGCGCAGATGGAGGCTTGGCGCGGCGTTGCGCAGGGCATGATCGACACCCTGCGCACGGACTTGGCCAACCTCGCGAGCCAGATGCTGCTCTACACGTTGCTGACCCAGTTCCAGCAGTTGGTCGATCTGGTCAACGAACTGTGGACCTACGCGCACAGGCCGGAGGCGTTCCAGTGGTACGGCACCGACCGTTTCTTGGATGAGGACGAGAGCGATCTGGCGGCCAACGTGAGCGGGGCGTATTCGGCCCGGATCGAGGAGGGATTGCGTTTTCCGCCCGGTGGCGTCGGCTGGAGCGGCCCGCTGCAGCTCCTCAATCCAGCCGAGCGCGTGATCCAAGCGTTCGACGGGTTTGTGCTGCCCAAGCCCTCGGGCGCGCGTGTACGCTATGATTGTTCGTTCCCGGACAAGCCTTGGACACCGGTCAGAATTTTGACGTGGGGGTTCTGGAACTTTCCGGTGCGTCAGCTGACACCGTCACGCTGGCGGTTCCGGTTCGGCCCGAGTTTTGTGCCGTGGCCTGCGGCGAGCGTCTGGTGGTTCGAAGCTCAGCGCGATCCGACTTACCACATCCTTAGCTTCACGACCGAAACGTGGGAGCAGGTCGAGTGGCAGGAAACGATGATTCACAACGAGCAGAGCCTGTATTGGCCTCGCCATGGCTACGATCGTTGGAATCACTACTGGCGCGACTGGGTCGAGCCCCATCACTGGGCCAAGGTTTACACCGACTTCAGCCACAGCGGTAACCACGGCTGCCAAACGTTCTACAACGCGCAGGACGGCTGGCTTTCCGGCATCACGCTATTCTCGCATCGGCAGCTCTACCAGCCACTGTCGCTCATCATCTCGGGCTGCATGGAGGACGCCACACCAGACCAAGGCAACCAGTCGCTACGGCGTGCTGTGCTCGACGCTGCGAGCGTCCAGACCTGCTACGGCCAGCCGGTTTACGCAGGCGACATCATCGTCGAGGACGTGATTACAGTCATCCTGGGCGGCCTGTTCTGGATGAGCCTACCGACTTACAACGTGATCCCGACCTATGTCTGGCCAGTCCGCATCAACTTCCCGCCGGTGTTCCTGACGCAGGGCCAGCACTTCGGCATCCACGTCCACTCGACGTTCGATCACGAGTTCTCGTTTTGTGACAACGATGCGGCCTACCAAGTGTGCCAAGGCCATTTTTGGTACAACGACGGATCGACGTTCCGCGCTTGGTCGGGCGGTCCGCGCGTCATGCGGTTCCGGTTGCATTTCTGCACCTGGGGACGCTGGGGCGATCAGTCGAGCCCGGGCGGTCAGCTCCGCTACGAGATCAACCTTGCGCCGCTCCAACTCCCCGGCGGCATTGGCGGCGTAGACGTGCTTGCCGAGCACATCATCCCAGCGGCGTGCGATCTGCACTACGAAGTGATGGTGGACGGTGTGTGGCAAGCGTTCCAGCAAGACACGCCGGTCCTCGACGGCGGCGATCCGCTACTGCAGTTCCGAGTCGTCATTACGGGTACGACCGACCTGATGCCCGGGTTCTCGTTGACGAACAGCGAGGTCGAGCTGATGCGCGCGTCAGCTCCGACCGTGCATCACATCTCTAAACCGATCACGACTGCGAGCACTCAGCACGTCAAGGTGATCAGCAAGCTGAAGAACTACGTTGAGGCGCACCACGACCTCAGCGTCGCGCTGTACTACGGCGCGACCTACGACACTGGAGGCACGGCGCAGGACGAGTTGTTGGATGACGGCACGATCGTCCGCACGACGACATTCAGTCCGGGCGTTGGGGTCACCTCGTTCCGCATCATCCACAACGGCGCGAACGACGGCGTTGGAGCACCGTTCATCGTCGGCGAGCGCATCGCGTTCACGCAACCGCCATGAGCAGGAGGAGGTGAGAGATGGCAGCAGAACCAACCGGCTACAAGGTCACGGTCAACAAGTGGTTCAAAGCCCACAACGTGACATTCCGGCCGGCCGAGACTGAGGGGCAAAAGAAGGGATTCCCGGTCTACCGGGTGCCGCTGTCCGTCTACAACGGTACGACGGACGACGGCACGCCGTTCGCCGACTTGTGCGCTACCGCAGAGCCGGAGTACCCGCGCGAATGACGCTCAATGTCTCATATGTCAACGACCTGGAGGTTAAGTCCGAGCGGACGCCTATGGACAAGGCGTTCTATAACCGCCGGTTCAAGGCGCTATGGGATGAGCTTTACCGGCTCGACGCCGAGTTCGCTGGTTTTGGTCAGGCTGAAGACACGTTGATTCAGCTCGGGCTCGTACGCATCAACACGGTGCTCGGGCCCGCGCTAACGACGATTCAGGCGGCAGCCGAGCTTGGTTTTCTGACTTGCCGGGTGACGGGAGCGAACCATTCTCTCGTGCCGGGCGAGTTTGTCGGCTGGACGGTGACCGAAGGTGCCGACCTGTTCACGCCAACGCATTTCTGTCTGGCGTTGGACGAGACCGACCCGAGCAACTGGGGCATCCTCTCCATCGACCCGGATGGATGGCACTCTACGACCGGCGATCTTTCCACTCACGTTGTGTATGCTAGCAAGACCCAGACCAGCAGCCAGTGGCAGATCGCGGCCCATGCGGGTGTTCTTCCGGCGATGGAGGACCTGCTCGTCCAGTCGGTCGCTGCCAAGGACCAGTCAGTGGCGGCGATGAACACCGTCACTGCCGACATGGTGACGGTGCAGGGCCTGATCGACGCGGTGCAGTCCGGGCCGGTGGCCTCGGTGGCGGGTAAGACCGGCGCGGTCACGTTGATCATCGGCGACATCGCCGGCCTAGTGGATGCGCTGGCGTCGAAGGCGACGACCGGGTTCGTGACATCGCAGGTGTCCGGCAAGCAGAACGCGAGCGCCAAGCTCGACGCGTTCGTCAACTTGGTGTGGGCGGCGAACAAGGTCCAGTATTCGACCGGCGCGGGCACGCTCTCGCAGTTCGACATCACCGACTACATGAAGACGCTGATGGACGACCCGGACGTGAGCACCGCGCTCTCGACGCTGGGCGTCACCACCTACATGAAGACGGTGCTGTCGGCGCCTGATTCCGCCACCGCGCGCGGAGCACTGGGAGTAGCAGCGCCTCCGGACGTTCCGGTCAAGGCCTCGACCGCGACCGTGGCGGCCGGCACCGACGACGTCCAGTTCGCGACGGCGCTCGGGATCGCGAACACGTACACGCCGAAGACAGCGGGAATCAACACCCAGACTGGCACTAGCTACACGCTGGTCTCCGACGACAACGGGAAGATCATCCGTTTCACCAGCAACAGTGCGGTGAGCTGCGTATTGCCGTCCGGCGTCACGATCGGTCACAACACGATGATCGAGCAGTTCGGCACCGGGCAGGTGACGATCAACGTGGCGACCAACGCGACCCGCAGAGCGTTCGGCGGACGTTTCAAGCTGGCGGGCCAGTACGCGACCGCCTCGGTGTTCTGCGAGTTGAACAGCGATGGCAGCCATGCCGAGTGGAACGTGAGCGGGAACCTGATCTCGTGAGACCCGCGATGCTAGGCGTGCTTGCCGCGTCTCAGGGCATCGTCAGGACGATCAACGACGGCGGTCCGGCGGTGACGATCCCGGCGGGGGTCACGATGGTCGACATCTACCAAGTTTTTGCCGGCGCGGCTGGTCTCGCTTCTCCGAACGGGATCGCAGGAGGTGATGGAGGCGCGGGCGGGGGTTGCAACTGGGGTACTGGAATCTCCGTTGTCGGTCACACTACGATCGGCGTGATCTTTTCGATCCTGATTTGGGACGGTAGTTTTTCCAGCACCATCAGCCTTCCGAACAACACCGCAGGCGGTGCTGGCGGTGCTGCCAGCGGTGCCAACGGCGGTCGCGGCGGCGCTCCTGGCACCGAGCTTGGGAACGGAGCCTCTGGAGCCGCTGGAGGTGTTCCGGCATCCAACAGCGTTCTGTCGTCATACATCGGAGCTGGTGGCATCGGCGCTGTCGGAGCAGGTGCGCCGGGGAACGGCGGTGCATGGGGTGGTGGCGGTGGTGGTGCGAGCGCTGCGGGCGGCAACAACTTTGGGACAGGTGCTCCCGGCGGAGTGCTCCTAGTCTTTCGCTGAAAGGAAATAACAGATGACGCTCACCTACCTCAGCGAAGCTCTGCGCATCGATGGCGTTACCAGCATCGATGTTTCGGACATCGAGCCTGACGAGGAGAGCGGAGGCCAAGCGCGCCGCATCGAGTTCTACACCGACGATCTCAGCGTGCTGAACCGGCGGCCGGTGCTGACGGTCATCGTCTTTGCCGGCGAAGAGGAGCCACTCAAGATTCACACGCCCACGCTCTCGTTCTGAAGGAGAACGCCATGGCCACCACGACCTACATCTACTCGGTCCCGCGCCAAGCCGGACCGCCTCCGATCACGATCCTCGGCTACTTCTCCGGCACTCCTGTCCCAGCGATGCCGGTGTGCCGGGTACCGACGCCGGTTCTGCGCGCTGTGTCGGCACGCTGCTGCGTGACCTCGCCGTTCCTGCCGATGGGGCGCTGGTACGTCTCGCCGCCGTCCCGCTACGTGTTCCCGCCGGTTCTCGTCTACCGCAGGTAAAACGTCGTCTTCGGGCATCCAGGGCCGCCCGGCTTCCATCCGCACATCACTGAAGAGAAAACAGGAGTAGCCCCATGGCGCGCCCGACGTTCGGTTTAGAGTTTTTCCGCGTTAACGACCAGCCGCAACCCGTAATTGGTGCCAACCTTGACGTGATCGGCATTGTCGGACCTTGCGACACGGCGGACGAGCAGTTCTTCCCGTTGAATCAGCCCGTCCTGATCTACAGCAACGACACCGCGTCTCTCGCCAAGCTGGGCGATGGGTCCGGCTATTTCGACGGCTACATCGCCGACGCGATCAACGGCATCAACGCTCAGCTTGCCGACTTTCAAGTGGCGGCGCAGGTCATCATCGTGCGGACGCCGTACGGCACGCACGCGGACGCCAACATCAAGCTCCAGCAAACGATCGCGAACATCATGGGCCAGTCCGTGATGGGCAACGGCATCTGGGCTCTGCTCAAGGCTCCCGCGACGCTGTACTGCACGCCTCGCATCATTCTGACTCCCGGCTATACCGGCCAGATGGCCAACTCGCTGGAGACGCTGCGCACGACGACTCCTGGCAAAGGGTACATTCCGTTTGCCGAATACACGGTCACGTTCTCGCAGGGCGTGGGTGAGACCAATGGCGCGCAGATGGTGCTTCCCTCCGCGCACGCGGTGGCGAACCAGTACGGCGAAATCCACGACCTCGAGATGTTCATCGATGAGTTCGGCGCGTGGATGACGGTGGCACCGAACGCGGTTCTGCCAGCTGCTGACGGCGATCCGATTACAGCGGAGCGCGCCAGCGGCTCGATCATGTTCCAGCGCGAGCCCGGCATCGGCAGCACGATCACGCTCAATGGCACGATTGTAACATTCGTGAGCGGCACGCCGACCGGCAATCAAGTCCAGCTCGGCGGTGACCTGATGACGACGCTCGACCGGCTGCTGACGTTCCTCAACGGCTCAGCCGACACAGAGATCAACGACAATACGTACGAGTTGACCGCCGGCACGCTCCTGATCATTCAAAAGGCGACCGGTGAGGCTGGCAACGCTTACACGATCCACACGACGGTCACCGGGGCCTCAATCTCGGGCTCGCACCTGACCGGCGGCCAGGACGCGCAAGCGCCTCAGGACGCAGTGCTGGTGGCTACAATCGGGCTCGGTGCCAACCCGATCTGCTCGATGCTTCCGGGCGTGCTCGACGGCTTGATCGGTCACGCCATCGTGGAGAGCGCCGGCACCGGCCAGATCGCGGACCAGAACTGGCGGACGACGCTCAACCATCCACGGCTGATCGGCGTGTCGGGCGGGGTCAAGATCATGGACCCGCTGTCCGGCAACATCGTCGTGCGACCGCTGGCTCCGCGCGTGGCGGGGCTGATGGTGGCGGTGGACTTCTCGACGGGCTACCCGTTCCACAGTGCGGCAAACCGGCCGATCCAGGGCATCGTGGGGCCGGCGCGCACCATTCCGTTCTCACTGACGGATGGCGCCACCGAAGGTCAGCAGTTGCTCGCCTCCAACCTCGGCGTGGTGGCGCGCGGACTTGTCGGGGTGGAGAGTGCGATCAGCTCGGGCGGATTTGTCTTCATCGGCACGGACAACCTCGGGGACGACGAGCTCTGGCGCATGTACAACGTTTACCGGGGTCGCGATTACATCCACCTCTCGCTGATGCCTGCGCTGCGGACCTACCTCGGTCGGCAGAACATCACGCGCCAGACCATCAAAAACATCCTCGCCACGATCAACAACTTCCTCGGTTCGCTGGTCGCGCAGGAGCAAATCCTCGGCAAGCAAGTCACGTTCAAGGGCAAGCTCAACTCCGCAGAGGAGATCAGGCTCGGCCACTTGACCGTTGGGTTCGCTTGCGAAGAGGCGCCGGTGCTCAAGCGCATCACCACGATGAGCGCCCGCTACAAGCCAGCCATCGACCAGATGGTGCAGAGCCTCGAGCAGGAGCTGAATCTCGGCGTCGCTGCGTAGCGCGACCATCGAGGACGGGAGGAGGAGCCAATGCCGAATCCCGTCCTCGTCATGGACTACGCGAACCTGTTCTGCGGCTCCGCGCCGGAGAACGACAAGGCCAGCAACCATCTCACGCTGATGTCGGTCGAGCTTCCGACCATCGATGTCCAGTACGTCGATCATCGACCGGGCGGTTCACCTGTGGCGATCGAGGTCGACGTGATCATGGCGCGCTTCGAGATCAGGTTCGAGCTGATCGGGATGACGCGTCAGGTTATGGAGCTCGTCGGCAAGTACGTCGTCGGGGCCAACGACTTCTTTTTTTACGGCAACTGCCGCGACTACCTGACGGGGCTGACGATCCAAGCTGAGGCGATTGTACGCGGGCAACTCGGGCGGGTAGAGCCAGGAGCGTTCCGGCGCGGCAACGTGTTCAGCACGAAGTACCAAATCCGCGGTCTTACCCGGTACACGTTCAACCTCGCCAACCGACCGGTCTACGACTGGGATTTCTTCACCACGACTTGGTCGGTCGGCGGCATCAACCAGAACGGCGCGTCCACCGCACCGCTCGGCGTCGAACTAGACACCGCAAACAACACATAGGAGAGCACCGCCATGCCGAATCCCGTCCTGGTAATGGATTACGCGAACATGTTCTGCGGCTCGGGCCCTGCAGACGATCAAGCAAGCAACCATCTGACCTTGACCGAGGTGAAGCTGCCCTCGTTTGAGATGCAGTACACGGACCATCGCGCGGGCGGCGCACCGATCTACATCGAGGTCGGCACCGGCATGGCACGATTGGAAACGACGTTCGTCCTCATCGGCATTACTCGGCAAGTGATGCAGCTCGTGGATTCGTGGGTGCCGGAGCAGAGGAATTTTTACGTCTACGGCAACGTGCGCGATCAGCACACGGGGCAAGCGATCCAAGCCGCTGCGGCGTTCACCGGCCAGCTCGGGCGGAGCGACATCCAGAATTTCCGCAAGGGCGATGTGATGCACATCAACTATTCGATCCGCCAGATCATCCACTACGAGTTCGGTCTCGCGGGCGGGCTCGTTTATTACTGGGATTATTTCAATAACACCCGGTTCCAGGGCGGGCAGGACATGAACGCGGAGATCAACGAGAACCTCCACGTCAACAGTCCAGCACCCGAGTTCATGCTCAACAACTTCTCCATCCCGTTGGGTGGCGGAGCGTAACGCATGACGCTCGACATCCTGCGCAAGACCGGCGGCTGGTGCGTGGAGCTTAACCAGCCGCTCAAGCTCGGCCCAAATAAAGAGATCACGGCGATCGAGATCAGACCTACGACGGCCGATCAGATGATCCGTTGGGGCCAGCAAAGGATTCCGTCCACGTTGGCGCTGCTGTCAGAGTTGTGCGACGTGCCGGAGAAGGTATTGCGCCAGCTTCCCAGCGCTGACTTCGACCGGGTGATGATGGCGCTGATCAACATCATGCCGGGGGTGATGAAGGCCGACTTCGAGCAAGGCACGCGTCCGTTGGCAACGCCGGAGGAGGACTTACCTCAGCAGGAGGCGCACGTGCCGGCACCCGATCAGATCGATCCGCGGTTCCCGGCTGCGGACGGTCCGGTGGTGCGGATGCCGCCCGGTCCGATCCTTCAGCCTCCAAACAAGACGGCTGATGACGAGGCCGCTCAGATGAACGTGCGGCCGCCGATGGCGGCGCGGCCGGTGCACTGACATGGGCGAGAACGACGTAGACGTAAATCTACGCTTTACCGCCAGCGACGAAACTGGACGCGTCACGGATGACATGATCCGGCGCGCCCAGCAGGGCTCGCGCGCGCTGGAGGCTGCTTACGGGACACAGCTTCGTGCCATCGAGGCTATGGCCAAGCGTGCCGGCGTTTCGATCGATGAGATGTCTCAGCGGGTCGCGCAGACGGCCCAGCGCGGGGCGCAAGGCTTCAATACTTACGTCACGTCGGTCAACCGGGCTGTGCAGTCGACGCAGCAGTTCGGCACCACGTCCGCGACCGTGATGATGCAGTTCGGCCAGGGTCAGGCACATGCCTTCGCTATGGCCGGACGTGCCGCACAGCAGTACGGCACGCAAGTCCAGCAGGTGATGCAGCAGTCGAGTAGCGCGCTGCTCAACTACGCCAAGAGCTTCATTTCCGTCTACGCCGCAATCGACACCGCGAAGCGCGGGCTCACCGAGTTCGCGAACGTGTCGTTTGGAATGACGAGGATCGCACAGGAGACCGGAGCAACCCGCAAGGAGATCGAAGGCCTCGGCAAGCAATTCCACGCCTTGTCTGCGATCACCGGCGAGAGCGTCCAAGACATTTCGAAGTCGTTCCAGGACTTCCGCGCGGCGACCGGAATGGCGCTCGGTCCTGCGGGAGACATGTTCAACCGAGTGGCGCTGGCGGCACACGCGTCAGGCGTCGCGATGAATGACATGTCCAGCGCCGCCGTCGCCGCGATCCAGAGCCTCAAGGTCCCGATGGACGAGGTGAGCGGCGTGCTCGACACGTGGGTCAAGACGATCCCGTCGAGCATGATGGGCGCGTGGGCCGAGCTGGTTCCTCGCATCGGCGCAACGTTGCGACAACTAAACGTCAACGGCACAGCGACCGCGACCTCGCTCAGCGCAGCCTACGTTAACCTTGCCCAGAAGCTCGGCTCGAAAGACGCTGCCAATTCGCTGCAAGCGATCTTTGGCGACATGTCGAACATCAACACGATGCTCGGCAAGTTGATGCTCCCGACGATGGAAGGCTTGCGCAACAACAGCGACGCGGCCGCGCTGAGTGTCCAGAACCTGTTCGGCAAGCTCAAAGACATGGGCCTGTACGACGACAAGATGTCGTTGGCCCAGAAGTCCGTGCTGATGGATCGTCTCGGCGTCGACCAGACCAAGCTCGATGCGATCAAAGAGCTAAGCGACAACTTCACGAAGGTGCAAGAGACGGCGGCGAAGCTCGGCATCTCGGTCGGCGAGGTCAACAAGCGCATCGCGGAACTCAACGGCACGCCGCAGGAGGCGATGAACCGGCTCAACGCCGCTTGGAATCTGATGTACGAAAACATCGGCAAGGTGCTTGGCGGCTCGATCCCCGACCAGCTCGCGAAGGCGCTCAACGGTGTCGCCGACACGCTCGACCGGATCGTCAACGGGTTCAAGTGGATCAGGGAGAACGTTACCAAGACGGAGACGCCTGAAGGCCAGGAAGCGACGACAACGTCGCAAGACGCGCTTAAGCGCATGCAGGAGCAACAGGCGGCCGGGAAGACTGGCGGCGGAGCGCTCGGCGACTGGTGGAACAAGAAAGAAACGCCGATCACAGACTTCCTGATCGGAGGAAAGGGTCAGAGCTGGTACCGCCCAGCAGACCCAAAATCTCCCGAACAGTCGGCGCAGGACAAGGCCAATCAGGCCAAGCAGGACGCGCTCGACAAGGAGCTGAGGGACAAGGGCCTCTCTAAGAGGAAACCCGGTTTCGCAACCGGCGGCAGCTTCGAAGTTCCCGGCTCCGGCGGCACCGACACCACGCCGGTCGAGTTCATGGCGACCAAGGGCGAGCGCGTCGACATCACGCCGCAGGCCGAGGTCGATCGCTACGAAGGACTCCAGCAGGCGCAGGACAAGGCCGACCAGACCCAGCGCGAGTATTTCGCGCGCTTCCGTGACAAAGGCCGGCAGATGCAGCGGCTGGCCATGTTGGACCAGCGCATCGGTGCCGATGGCGGTGGCCTCGGAGGCGGCGCGGGCGGGCGAGGCGGTGGCGGCGGCGGTGGCGATCCTGCGAGCGGCACGAGGACGGGAACGGGCGCGCGCGGCGGCGACGGGAGCGGCACTGGCGACGGCAAGACTGGAACACCGGGCGTCGGCGACACGCCGCTCAACACGCCAGTCGGGTTGGACCCGGCGAGCGCGACCGGTCCGGCGGAATCGTTGGAGGAAGCCTACAAGCGCGGCTACCTAGTGCCGCCGGGTGGTGATGGTGCGACTTACGGCCTGGGGGACCGCAGCAACAAGAGCATCCCCGCATCTATTCGGTACAACAATCCTGGCGCGCAGTGGCCAAGCGCTGAGAGCAAGCGCTTCGGCATGACCGACCAGGGCGTGATCGGCGGCGGGAACAAGATCGCCGGATTCCCGACGCCAGTGCACGGGCTCGCATCCAACATAGGCCTCCTGAGCCGCAACTATGTCGGCATGACCGTCGGCGCGGCTATTCATAAGTGGAGCGGTGGCGGACGAAGATCAGTGCCTGGCTTCGACTCTAACGCCATCCTTACCAAGGAGATGGCGCAAGACCCGAAGTTCTGGATGGCAATGCACGGTGCGGAGAGTGGCCAAAGAGGTGGCCTCTCGATGAAGCAGATCGGCCAAGCGCTGGACATGTATAAATCCGGAAGCGCTGCTGCCTACGAGCGCGCCAATCCAGACTTCGTGGCAGCGAACAAGGGCACCGCCGCTGCGGGCGGTCCGGGCGCTCCCGGCACTACGACCGTGGCCGGTCTCAAGACCGCGCTAGAAGGCGCTCCGGCGGTCTCTGCCGACGGTGGCAGCATCATCACGAGTGGCAGCGGCGCACGCCATGCCGGTCTAGACGAGAAGCTAATGTACGCCGCCCTAAAAAGCGGTCTTCAAGTGCAGGTCGCGCATGGATTGGAAAAAGGTCACGCTCGCCACACCACGAACGCACCAGCTTATGATCTCGACCTTTATGATCCAGCGCTCAAGCGCAAACTAAACTCGAAGAACCCCGAAGATCAAAAACGGATCGCGGGGTTCATCGAAGACTCGGTGGCTGCGGGGGCTGGCGGTGTCGGCGCCGGGAAAGGTGATTCATACATGGGAGCGGAACGCTTCCATGTCGGTGGCGGCACGGACGTAGCCTGGGGCGCTGGCGGAGCGGGGGCCAACGCGCCGCCGTGGTTGCAACAAGCCTGGGCTCGCGGCATGGCCCGCCGCATGAAGCCGGAACAGCTGGCCGTTGAGCTTAAAAAGCTACGCGAGCAGCAAGCGCAAGCGGTAGCGGAAAAAACCAAAGTAGCCGGACCGGCGGGCGTTGCGTCCGATGTCGAGACACGTGCCGCAGCTCGGTACAAGGCCGCAGTAGAAGGGCAGGCCGCCCCAGCGACTC
>Ga0097621_100000029_pt1 | contig 71130 bp, 78 predicted proteins | sample KBSMisM72_FD_73165 | JGI IMG/M metagenome (GOLD analysis project Ga0097621, IMG submission 73165) | Miscanthus rhizosphere microbial communities from Kellogg Biological Station, Michigan, USA - KBS Miscanthus M7-2 (version 2) (version 2) | ecosystem: Host-associated > Plants > Roots >... | reverse complement strand
TTGTTCGCGTCCGCTGAGGTCATTTGCGCGGAGCAGGAGAAGATAAAGTGCGAGCACCGCGAGCCCGGCGAAAATATCCGTGAGCAGGATCGAGGTAAGCCAGGGCAGGGTGGAGAATACCGATAGCGCAGCAACGATGCCGGCAAGCAATCCCGGCCGTCCGCCAAGACCATGCACGCGCATGATCAGCGCGATCACCCACACCGTGAGCGCACATTGCCCGAGCACCACCGGCCAGAATGACAAGGTCGCGCCGGCATTCAGGATCAGCCCATAGGCGACGGCACGGCTCGGCACCAGATACGGCTCGTACCAGCGTGCGAGGTAGCCGCCAGTGTCATATTGCAAGAGAGGAAAGCGGTTCCAGATTGCCGGCGCGCTGAGCAATGCCATCGAACACACGATGGCAAACGCCCACCAGGCGCGGTCGCGCATTGACATCTGAATCCTCCCAGACGCTTTTTATTGTTGGTGCTTAGATACCGCCTTGACGGTTTCCTGACTAGGGGACAATCCTGCGGCCGTTAATGCTGAAAACGCCTATAGAAAGCGGGCAGATGTTCGTCAGTTTCTTCCAGGAGCTCAAAGCAGCCGGCGTACCGGTGACCCTGCGCGAATATTTGACGCTGCTGGAAGCCATGGACGCCGATCTGGCGTCGCGCCGCGTTGACGACTTCTACTATCTGTCGCGCGCCGCACTGGTGAAGGACGAGCGCAATATTGACAAGTTCGATCGCGTGTTTGGTCACGTGTTCAAAGGGTTGGAAACGATCGATGGCGTGATCGAAGCCGACATTCCGGCCGAGTGGCTGAAAAAACTCGCCGAGAAATATCTGACCGAGGAAGAAAAAAAACAGATCGAGGCCATGGGCGGTCTCGACAAATTGCTGGAAACGCTGCGCAAACGCCTCGCCGAACAGAAGAAGCGCCACCAGGGCGGATCGAAATGGATCGGCACCGCCGGCACGTCGCCTTACGGCGCCTATGGCTACAACCCGGAAGGTGTGCGCATCGGTCAGGACGAGAACCGCAATTTCCGTGCGGTCAAAGTGTGGGATAAGCGCGAGTTCAAGGATCTCGACGACGAAGTCGAAATCGGCACGCGCAACATCAAGCTGGCGCTGCGTCGCCTGCGTAAGTTCGCGCGCACCGGCGCGCCGGAAGAGCTTGATCTCGACGGCACCATTAAGGGCACCGCGCACAAAGGCTACCTCGACATCCTGATGCGGCCCGAGCGGCACAACGCCGTGAAGGTGCTTTTGTTTTTCGACATCGGCGGCTCGATGGACTGGCACATCAAGGCGACTGAGGAATTGTTCTCGGCGGCCCGCAGCGAGTTCAAGCACCTTCAGTATTTCTATTTCCACAACTGCCTTTACGAGCGTGTGTGGAAGGAAAACCGCCGCCGTTTCCAGGAGACCACGCCGACCTGGGATGTGCTGCACACCTATCCGCACGACTACAAAGTAATCTTTGTCGGCGACGCATCGATGTCGCCTTATGAAATTGCCGCGCCTGGTGGCTCGGTGGAGCACTTCAATGACGAACCCGGTGCGCTTTGGCTGGAACGCGTAATGCGTACCTATCCGGCTTGCGTCTGGCTCAATCCGGTGCCCGAGAAGGAGTGGAACTTCACGCAGTCGGTCAGCATGGTCCGTCAGCTCCTGAGCGGTCGGATGTTTCCGCTGACGCTCGAGGGCCTCGACCGCGCGATGCGCGAGCTGGTGCGCTAGCGCGCTCGCTCTATTTATTTTTATTTGCCTCGCCCGGCCGGCGTTTTCCCGGTCACCCCGAATTCTTCGGACTTGGTTCCAAAGGCTGCGGCCTTGAACCCCTCTGCGGCAAGACCGCGCTTGAGCAACTCGCGGATTGCCGCGGCGCGGCTGGGCATGCGGTTCCTGAAGCGGAAATCGTCCAATACCGTCAGCTCATCGCCCGACAGCATGATCTGAAGCCGTTCGCCCCGGTTGGCGTCACCATTCATCATCTTTTGCTCCATCATACAAAAGTTAGGCTATACCTCCATATGAGTAGCATACTCATTTAGAGGGGATTGCTCAAGAGGGGGTGGGCTCACGTTTGTGTGAAAAGGCCCAAAAAAGGGATTTTTCGCCAAGGTTGGTTGCAAAGAAACAGAATTGACCCCGTTTATTGGCCGCCTAGGTTGGGGGCCATGAAACATGTCGCACCCAAAGAATCGCAAAGCCTGGCGCCCATTCTGTGCGGGCGTTGCGGCAGTCTGATGCGCTTAGTGGGCAGTGAGCCCCATCCCGTCGAGGCTAAATCCGACCTGCTTACTTATGCCTGCACGGCTTGCGACGAGGTATTCGTGTTGCCGATTGACACCCCGACGGCACACGGCTGATTGCAATTCCTGAGCCGATAACAAAAGCGCCGGGCTCGTGCCCGGCGCTGTAGCTTTCGGTTGGCGATCAGACTAGGCGGCGTTGGCCGGACGCAGCAGCGCAGGATCGTCCGGCCCAGCCTGCTGGCGCTGGAGAGCCATTGCCTCGCGCATCAAACGCGCGAAATCCCTGCGGGCGGTTTCGAGCGCTCCCTCGACGACCGAGCATTGCATCTGCTCGCGCCGAAGCGAGGTGCCGAGCTCCTCGATCCTTTGGTCGGCCGCCTGCTTTTCAGCTGAACGGGCCGCTTCCAGCGCAGCGATCTGCTCGTTGAGTGCGGTGTTCGCATCCTCGGCGCGCGTCAGGGCCGCCTCCTTTGCCGTGAAGGCGCGCGCGAGCGCGGTGCTGCGTTCGATGAGTGTCGCGCGGGCCTGATCGACCTCCTTGAACTGCGACTCGCGCTGGATGCGCTCGGCCTCGAGGTCGGCCACGCGTGCCTGCAAGGCATCACGCTCGAGCGCGAGCTCGCCCGCGCGCCGGTCATAGGTCCTGATCTCATCTGCGCGGGCAAGCAAGTGCTCGCGTGCCTCGCCGAGCAGTTTTTCACTCGCGGAGGCGCGGGCCTGCAAAGCGTCGAACCGCATGCGCTGGGTCGTGAGCTCGTGCTCGTGTCGCTCGTTCGCCTCATCTAAAGCACTGACAAGCCGCGCCCGCTCTGTGTTCAGCTCAGCAACCGTGCCGTCCACGTGCCGCAACCGCCCTTGCGTGGCCGTGAGGTTGGCTTCGGTCTCCGCCAGTTTGCGAGAAAGGCGGGCAGATTCGGCGCTGATCTTGTCGAGCGAAATCTGCTGGGCGCGCTTTTCGTCTTCAAGCATCAGCAGGCGCTGGCGCGCTCCATTGAGTTCGGATTCGAGCGCCATTACGCGCTTGTCTGCGGCCGAAAACCGCTCATCGAGCCTGCGGTTTTCTTCGCGCAGTGCCTTGCCTTCGCCGGTCTCCTGGGCAAGCCGCGCCTCGAGGTCAACGATCTGCGCGCGTCTTGCGGCAATATCGATGGCGATCTCTGCTTTCGTGGCCTCGAGCGTGCGAAGCAGGTTCTGCGTCGTCGTAAGCTCCTGACGCAGCGCCAGACATTCTTTTTCCGAAAGGTTGGCCTTTTTCTCAAGTTCGGCAACCTCGTTGCGCAGCTTGCCGTAAGCGGTGCGCGTATTGTTGAGCACCGTCTGCAGACTGATCTTTTCAGATTTTTCGGCTTCGAAGGCGCGCAGCGCCTTGCTCACCGGATCGACAAGTTTACCGACGGCATTCTTGATGCCGTCGAGCTCGCCGATCTTGGCGTTGGCGTCGAGCAGCAAGTTGCGCAGCGATTCATTGTCGCCACCAAGCTGGGCGCCAAGCGCCGTGAACAGCTCTTCGTCAAGTTCGAGCGGATTGTCAGTCGGGGGAGCGGCGTTCGGCGTCGGATCGGCCGGTTTGTCGTAGAGTCCGGCTCTGCGGGCGAAAAAGCCCCCGAGTTTATTCATTGGGTGATCCCCTAAACGCCGATTCGCCCGGCCGAAGCGACGCCGAATCACACTGTTAATAGATCCTAATGGAATCTAAATTTCTGTGGGTAAATGAAAGGTTAACGGCAAAATAGGGCGATATGCCAAATACTTACCGAAAGGCACATTTTCAGCCGCCCGGCGGTCGAAAAGCAGAATTTCGGCTGCCGTAAACTGCCGCCGTCGGACCCCTGCCGTTGCGTCTCGCTCAGCTGCGTTTGGCGATAAACAGGCCTTCGCATAACCGGAAGGTGAGGTCCGCGCCCGTGCCCTGAGGCTCGAGCGCCGCCTTCACTGCCGGGGTGACCTCGGCGAGCATAGAGCGCAGCAGCGCCTGCATCGTTGCATCGTGACGGCTGGCCCAGCTCTTGAATTCCATTTTTTTGTAGATCTGCTCTTCGTGCGCGATCGGCAGGTGGGCCTTCTTCAATGCGTCACGCCACTCCTGCATGGTCCATGCGCGCAGATGGCTCGGGTCGCGGAAGCGCTCGAAGGCATTGATGTAGTCGCCGACGCTGCCGTCCGGCACGACATTGTCAACCAGTGCGAACAAGCCATTCGGCTTGAGCACGCGATGGACTTCGCCGAGGAAGTCCGGAATGGACTCGAAATGGTGCGGCGCGATGCGGCAGCTCACCAGATCGATACTCGCATCTTCGAAAGGCATCGCTTCGGCTTTGGCGTAGGCGGTTCGCACGTTCGACAGGCCGCGCTTCTGCGCCTCGGCCTTCACCATATCGAGCATTTCCTGGGTGATGTCGGTGGCCCATACACGCGCGACATGCGGCGCGAAAGCGTAGGCGACATGACCACCACCGGTCGCGACGTCGAGGGCATGCCAGCCCTTTTGCGGGGAGGTGAGGGCGACCAGCCGCTCGAGACTTTTGCCGAGTGCGTGCGGCTTGCTGGTCAGATAGCTCGCGGCGGTCTTGCCGAATTCTTCCTGGACGAGGTTCTTGTTCATGACTTCCCCGATCGCTCCCGGCGCGCGGCATACATAGCCTGTCTTGCGCGCGTGCGATACGCCGTCACGTATGAAAATTCAGAATGACGGCTCAGCGCCGATCATTGTCGCCGCCGCTCAGGTCGTCATAGCCATGGCGATTGCTGTAAAAGACCAGCGCCATCAGGCCGCCTCCGACCAGGAGTGAAAAAAATACGCCTCCGGCAATGGCCACGTATCCATATGTGGGGATTGCATCGCCGCCGAGGCGCTCCCAAGCGACGGCAGCAAACCAGACCGAAAATGCCAGCAGCGCGAACAGAGGCACCGCGACGTACAGGATACGCATAGGCATCATATAGGGGTGGCTTCCGCGTTTGTCAGTCTGCGTAAGCACCAGAATAAAAAGCGCGGGACCGGCCCGCGCTTCAAATCCTGCTTAGGACGAGTCTTAGCCCTTTCCGCCGGCCTTGGCCTACGGGCCTTCTTTCAAGCGCTTGCCTTTGGACGGTGCTTCATCGTTTGCGGCCTCGGCGGGCGGCACCGGCGCATCGTCCAGCGGTGCACCACGGCGCAAGGTCGACCGCAGCGCGGCGACCTCGCTCTGCAGGCGGGAGTTGTCCTTGCGGGCAGCTTCCAGTGCGCCCTCGACGACGGCCCGCTCCATGCGTTCCCGTTGCAGGGCCGAATTGAGATCCTCGACGCGCTTCTCGATGTTGGTGCGGCTAACCTGGATGTCCGCCTCCAGATGGCCGTTGCGCTCTGTGAGCGCACCGATCTTTTCTTCGGCGCGCGCCAAACCGGTCTCGCGCACCTTCAGGGTCTTGGTCAGCGCGTTGTTGCGCTCGGCCAAGGCCGTGCGTGCCTGCTCATGGTCCCTGATCTGGCGCTCGCGGGCCTCGTGCTGCGCTTCGATCTGCGCAAGACGCTTTTCAGCGTTGTTGCGGGCGATCGTCGCTTCAACTGATTTTCGGTCGAAGGCGCGCACTTCCTCGGTGCGGACGATGAGATTTTGCCGCGCTTCGGACAGAAGCCGTTCTGCGGTCGCAGCGCGCGATTGCAAGGCGTCAAGGCGCATGTTCAGACTGTTGCGCTCGGCCAGATGCTGCTCTTTTGCTTCGTCGAGCGCCGCACCGAGGCGTCCACGTTCTGCATAGGCTTCTGCAAAGCTAGACTCGACTTTTCCGAGCTGGGCGCGCGTCGCGGTCAGCGTATTCTCGCTTTCCGTCAGCCGCCGCGTCAGCCGCGCGTTTTCGTTGAGAGCCTGATCGATCGCTATTTGCAGCGAACGTTTCTCGTCGTCCAGCAGGGTCAGCTTCTCGCGCGCGGCGGCTAGCTCACCTTCCAGCTGCATAATGCGCTTTTCGGCGGCATCGAACTGGTCCTGCAAATTGCGCCGGGCTTCACCCAGCGCGCGCCGCTGCGTGGTTTCATGAGAGAGCTGCCGGTCAAGCTCGGCAGCGTGTGCACGCAGCGCGTTGAGATCGTCGGTCAGCTCCAACCGAGAGCTTTCGAGTCCGCGATTTGCCTCACGCGAAAGCTCAAGGTCTTCGCGCAGCTTTTCGACTTCGGCCTCAAGCGCGGTTGCTTTCCGGTCAACCTGGTAGAACTCGGTGCGCAGGGTCTCGTAGGCCGTGCGGGCCTCGGCCAGCATGCCCGACAGGCCCAGGGTCTGCGATTTTTCCTGTTCAAGCGCGCGCAACGTGCTGTTGAACGGCGCCACCAGCTTGTCGAAGGCCGCCTTGAGGTCATCGAGTTCGCCGATCTTGCGCCCGGTGTCGGTCAACAGGTTGCGCAAAACCTCGTTTTCCTCGCCCATGCGCGAGCCGACATCGGACAAGTTTTCAATGGAGATAGGGTCGCCGCCGTTGCCATTTCGGCCGGTCAATTTGTCGGGCCCGGCTAGGCCTTTCCGGCCAAAAAGGTCCGACAACTTCGCCATAGCGACGCCTCCCCAACCCCGAAACCCCTGCGAACAGCCCCAAAACGCCGCAGTAGCAACGGTACGATATTATATACCTTTGACCTTGGAAACACTCGCCCATATGGCCTGTGAGTTTCTTGCGAACCGTTTTGCGACGGTTCGTGACCCAGAAGGCACACGTCGGCTGACGACATGTGGGAGGGTGCATGATCGAGCAGGTCGCTGACGCCAATGGCGAAACTGTCTCCTACAGCTACCGGCCATCGGTGTTCGGGGCATTTCGCGAGTTTAGCCTGACCGAACAAGGCATCGACTGGGCCGTTGGTCTGCGATCAGGCAGCATCCCCTTTGATCGTGTCCGGCGCTTGCGCGTGTCCTATCGGCCGCACAGCATGCAGTCGCACCGTTTCGTGACCGAGCTGTGGGCCGACGGGTCTCCGAAGCTGCTGATCAGCTCGAGCTCATGGAAAAGCATGATGGAACAGGAGCGGCTTGACGGCGCCTATTCCTCGTTCGTCAGGGAATTGCATCGGCGCATCTCACGGGCGAACGGCTCGACGCAGTTCGAGCGTGGGAGCAATCCGCTGATCTATTGGTTGGGCATTCTGGTTTTTGCCGGAGCAGGAATCGGCCTCGTTGCCCTTATCGTTCGCGCTCTGCAAGCGGGTGCGACGACAAGTGCGGCGATCGTCGGTGCCTTCTTTGTGTTCTATCTCTGGCAGGCCGGTAATTTCTTTCGCCGGAATCGGCCAGGCACCTACCGGCCGGACGCGCTGCCAGCCGACGTCATGCCGCGCGAGTAGGGTCGCCAGCGCGTTCCTTTAGTTGCGGACCACCAGCACGGAGCATTTTGCGTAGCGCACAACGTGCCCGGCGTTCGACCCCAGGAAATAAGTACGCATCGCCGGACGATGCGAGCTCATCACGATCAGATCGGCGTTGAAGCCTTTCGCCTCCTCAAGCACTTCGTGATAGATCCCGCCCTGGCGCACGGTCGCGGAAACGTGTGCTGCATCAAGACCGCATTCCCGCGCAATAATACTCAATGCCTCTTCCGCCGACTTGCGCTGCTGGACATCGAAATCAGGCGGCACGTATTCCGCCAGCATGACAGGCGTCATTGCCAGGACATTCACCAGCCGCACCGATCCGCCCGAGCCCCGTGCCATCTCGATTGCCGTTTCGATAGCGGGCTTCGCCAGGTCGGTGTCGGCAAGATCGACCGGCACCAAAATCTTGTTGTACATGACCAGCGCCCCTCGTTTCGCTGTAGTGCTGCAATCATGACATGTTTTCGTGCGCGCGTTGAGTGCCGGTTATGGCCTCAATTAGCGGCTGCAGACAGCGATTTGGGAGTAACGAAGCGCTCCAACCGCCCGGATTGAGGATGCAGTTTTCCCCAGTCGTCGAATGCGAAATCGATGATCACCAAACCGCAAGTCGGCATCTTCTCCCGCAGGCGTTCGCGGGTTTCAACATCGCCTGAGGCGACGAGCATCAATGCGACTGCGTGCATGCCGGGATTGTGACCCAAAATGAGGAGGCTTTGCGTGGCGGGCGGGACTCCCTTGATGACACCAAGGATGTCATGGGGCGTTGCGTCGTAAAGCCGTTCGACCGGAGAGGCCGTAGGGGCCGGCCTGAAGGCGGAAGCTGCAAATTTCCAGGTTTCTTGCGTGCGCGCCGAAGGGGAGGTCATCACCCGGTCCGGTACCAGGGCGTGGGACGCCATATAGGCGCCGACCGTCGCGGCATCTTTTTGTCCGCGCTCCACCAGCCGGCGTGCACGATCTTCCATGCCAGGTTCGGAACGTTCGGCCTTGGCGTGACGAAATAGCAGGAGACGTCGCATGATCATGCTATGGAGGTCGACAGCGGCACGACCCAGTCTAGCATGGGTCCGCCGCGGCGCCGCGTGCTGCGGCAAATTCGCATCGTTGAGCCGATGGAAGAAACGAAGTCATGGAAGCCGGCTGGTATGAGGCGACGAGTGTTGCACGGCCGGACCGTCCGCGCCTCAATCTCGATCTCGACGTCGACGTTTGCGTGATAGGGGCGGGGCTTGCGGGCCTCACCATTGCACGCGAGATAGCCCAGCGGGGCTGGTCGGTTGCGGTATTGGAAGCGGCCCACGTGGCTTGGGCGGCTTCGGGCCGGAACCTGGGATTTGTGCTGCCCGGCTATTTTGAGGACATCGACGACATTGTCGAGCGCACCGGCCTCGATCATGCAAAACAGCTGTGGGCCCTGTCCGAGCAGGGTCTCGACTATGTCCGGCGCACAATTCTTGACACCAGCATGCCCGGCGTCGATCTCATTAACGGCTGGCTGCACGTATCGAAGACGGACAACACCGCAGAGTTACGCGCTGAAGCCGAACGCATGCGCTGGATCGGTGCCGACGTCGAATTCTGGCCGGTGGAAAGAGTCAGAGAGCAACTGCGCAGCCCGCGATATTTCAACGCGGTTCATTACCGGCAGGCCTTTCACATTGATCCTTACAACTATGCGCTCGGGCTTGCGGCACTCGCCGAAAAAGCCGGCGCGCGCATATTCGAGGCGACGCCGGCCGTGTCGCTTGATCCGGCTGGCGTACGCAAGCGTATTGTCACGCCCGATGGCCGCGTACGCGCGGCGCATGTTGTGCTCGCCGGCAATGTTCACCTCGGCACGTTGATGCCGCAACTGGCGGCAACATTATTGCCTGTCACGACCTTCGTCATGGTCACAGGGCCGATCGGCGAGATCCTGCACGACATCGTCCGCTATCGCGGCGCAGTCAGCGACTCCGATCGTGCCGACAATCACTATCGCATCGTCGGGGGCGACCGCCTGCAATGGTCGGGCCGCATGCGCGCCTGGGAAGCCAATCCGCGCTTTGTTGGGAGAGCGTTGGCTAACGATGTCCGGCGGACGTTTCCGGACCTCGGAAAAATTGAGGTTGCCCATTTATGGAACGGAACCTTCGGGCGAACGGTCCATTGCATGCCGCAAATCGGTGAAATCGAACGCGGCGTGTGGCTGGCGAGCGGATTCGGCGGCCATGGCCTCAACACCAGTGCGATGGCAGGCGACCTCATTGCGCGCGGCATTGTTGACAGCGACCAGACCTGGCGGCTGTTCGCGCCCTATGAATTGGTCTGGGCCGGTGGTCTGCTCGGCCGTGTCGTCGCCCAGGGAATTTACTGGGGCACAAGGCCAGTCGACCGTTTCGAAGAGGAATTTTCCCGCTACCGTGCACTCGCGCGTGCCCGCCGTCAGTCGCGTGCGGCGCGCAAAGACACTGTTGCCGCGCCCTAGGATTTTCAACGCCGATGCGTTCGCTGACTCTGACATGCTTCTGTACGGTGGCCGCCGGTCTCCTGTTGGGCGGCTGCACGATTTACAGTGGCGGTCTCCAGACCGGAGGCGCCGAACCGAGACCGAAGATCGTTCTTGTCTCCGATTTCACCTTTTCTTCTGACGTGGTCGCAATCGATCGCGGCTATACGGTACGGCTTGAACGCAAGGTCGGCACTTATCCCACGCACGAACGTCGGCCGCGCACGACCGAGCGAGTCAACGATGAGATTGTGGCCACGATCGTCGCCAGTCTCCGCGAGGCCGGCCTCGAGGCGCAACCGGGTGCGGAGGATTCCGTCACGCTGAATCAAAGCGCCCTAGTCGTGTCGGGCGGCCTTCGTCCGGGCGAGCCGGTCACGGCCAAGAACAAGAACAGCTTCGGCTTCGGAGCAGGGCGGGGGCACGTGGTTGCAGTCGTCAATGCGTCGCTGTTTTCATCGGGGAGCAAGCGCCAGGTGCTGACCTTCGATGTCGAACCGTCCGCCAAGCGTGAGCCCGCTGTGCCTCCCAAGGTTGCCGCCGCCCGTAATGCGGAGATCGCCGGGATCGTGGCATCGACAGGGAGTCCAAGTGAGCGATTGTCTCCTGACGTGGAGGCTGCAGCGCGGCGCCTCGGGCGTGCAATTGCCGACCGGGTCCTGGTGTATGCCAGAGAGCAGGGTTGGTTGTCGCCTCCGGGGCAGGGCATGGCCGAGCCGCTGCCGAAGAGCAATCCGGACAATCCACCCGAGGACGCTCCAGAGCCCGGCGCCGAGCGGCCGGGGACCTGAGTCAGCGGCCTTCGCGCCGGGCCATGAAGGCAAGCCGCTCAAATAGGTGCACGTCCTGCTCGTTCTTGATGAGAGCTCCGTGCAGCGGTGGGATAAGTTTTTTGGGGTCGCGCTCACGCAATGTTTCCGGACCGATGTCTTCGGCCATCAGCAGCTTGAGCCAGTCGAGAAGCTCGGACGTCGACGGCTTCTTCTTCATGCCAGGGACGTCGCGGATTTCGTAGAACAACCTCAAGGCTTCCGCGACCAGTCTCTGTTTGATGCCGGGGAAATGCACCTCGATGATTGCACGCATGGTCTCGGCGTCGGGAAAGCGGATGTAGTGAAAAAAGCAGCGCCGCAAAAAAGCGTCGGGCAGTTCCTTTTCATTGTTTGAGGTGATGACCACGATGGGCCGGCGCCGCGCCTTCACGGTCTCGCCCGTTTCGTAGACGAAGAATTCCATGCGGTCGAGTTCCTGCAACAGGTCGTTTGGAAACTCGATGTCGGCCTTGTCGATCTCGTCGATCAAAAGGACAGGGCGCTCGTCGGCAACGAAGGCATCCCAGAGCTTGCCGCGCCTGATGTAGTTGCGAATGTCCTTGACGCGCTCGTCGCCGAGCTGGCTGTCGCGCAACCGCGACACGGCGTCATATTCGTAGAGACCCTGCAGCGCCTTGGTCGTGGATTTGATGTGCCATTCGATCAGCGGGGCGCCGATGGCATTGGCAACTTCGAGTGCCAGCACGGTCTTGCCAGTGCCGGGTTCGCCTTTGACCAGCAGAGGCCGCTCGAGCGTGATCGCGGCATTGACCGCGATCTTGAGATCGTCGGTCGCGACATAAGCGTTGGTACCTTCAAAACGCATAAAAACCTTCCTCTGCCGATCGCCCATTATTCATATAAGGAAGCGTGGCAATACGACAAAGAGATTTGAGCGGCCTAACCGCGCACGGACTGTTCGATAAAGTCTTCCAGCGCCGTCACGGGTGCCCGATCGCGATAGACTTTGTCGCGGTTTGCAGCCATTCGTGCCGAGATCGTCTGCCGGTATTGCTTGTCTTGGCCGAGTCGGGCCGCAATCGTGACGTAGTCTTCCATCGTCGTGGCAATCGTCTCAGGGACGTCCAGCATGCGCAGTATCGCTGCGCAATGGCGCCCGCGCATCGTTTTCCCCTCGAACGTGACGAGCGGCAATGCCTGGGCAAGGCATTCAAGCGCTGAGTTGCATCCCGACCAGCCGATGCTGTCAAGGAACACGTCGGAGAGACCAGCGGCCGCCACAAATTTGCTTTGGCTCAGGCGACTGAGGAAAACGCAATGATCGCCGGCACGCATGCCGGCGGCGGCAAAAGCGCGCTCCAGCCGTTCCTGAATGATCGCTGTGATCTTCGGCGCCCCGAAATGCCGCAGAAAGACAAATTGGCAATCACCGACCTCGCGCGCAATCCGCACGAACGCTTCGTCGTATTGCGGCAAATACTTGAAGAGCGATTGGCCACTCCAAAAAACAGTCGCGCCTGGACGAAGACCGAGATCCTCGCGCGTAACCTCGACCGACTCCCTTTCGATGGGCTCGTAGTAGATCGACAGGTTCGGCAGCCGCACAAGTTTTTCGGTGTAGAACGCGTCTGCGTCTGGCGGCTCCATCAGGTCGCTCGACAGGAAGTAGTCCATTGTCGGCAGGCCACTGGTTTCCGGATGGCCCCAGGAATTGCATTGCACGCGGGCAAGCCGCTGCGCCGCCAGCTGGATCGACGAGATGTCCATGAGCAGTCCCGGATAGATCAGGATGTGCGGCGCGTCGGCGAGAATTTCGCGCCGCCAGCCGTTTGTATCCAGTGTGCGGTGGACGAAGCGGTCGCACATGCTGGCGGCGGCTTCGGTTTGCTCGTCGCGGATGGCGCCAAGGTGATAGCAGGTGATGTGAAAACGCTTCCGGTCGAGCTGGCCGGCCCATCCCTTGATCGGAATTTTCCAGTTGGAATGGCGGTAGAAAAAGCTGCTGACGATGCCGAGCCGGATCAACTCGCCCGGTGCCGGCGGCGGAGGCAGCGGCGGCGGTGAAAAGCGCTGTGCGACGATCCGGCTGATCATTTCGCCGTAGATCCCCTGCAGTGCGCGGTCGTTTTCACCCTGGTAGGCGAGCAGGAAGGGATGGCGCGCGCCGATCGCCTTGATCAAATCGCCCTTGAGTGCTCCGCGTTCGACATCCTCGCCAAGCGCGCGCAGCTTCTGTTCATAGACCGCCCGACGCTGAGCAATTTCCGCCTCGTTTTTGTAGATGACGGGCAATTCGGCAAAACATGATGCCAGGCGCGCTTCGGCGTGCCCAGGTTCGATCGCCAAGGCCTGCGTGAGATCGACGGTGGCTTCCTCGTAGCGGCTAATCTCCAGCAGTAGGCGGCCGCGCTGATACCATGCTTCGGCATCGCGCGGGTCGCTCTTCAGAGCAGCCGTAAAATTGTTGATCGCATCGTCGGCGCGATCGAGGCCGAGCAGGACGCGGCCGCGATTATTGCGAGCCTCGGTGAAGACGGGGTTAAGCGCGAGTGCGCGCTCGTAGTCCGCGAGCGCTTCGGGCAGGCGATTGAGCCCTTCCATGACGGCGCCACGATTGTTGAGCGCCTTGACCAAGTTAGGCTGCAGCGCGAGGGCCCGATCAAGGCTCGTCAACGCCTCGTCATAGCGGCCCAGCACGCGCAGCGACGAGCCGAGGTTGTAGTGGGCATCGGCATAGTCCGCTTTCAGCGCGAGGGCCTTGTGGAAGCAGCCGATCGCTTCGGCATCCCGTCCCAAAGCCGACAGGACCGCGCCGCGATTGTTATGCGCCTCGGCAAATTTCGATTTCTGCTTCAGTGCTTCGTCGAAGCTTGCGAGTGCCTCCTCGCTGCGCTCGAGCGCATGCAAGACCATGCCATAGTTCACCAAGATTTGCGGCGAGGGCTTGCGCAGGCGCATCGCCTGCGAGATCAGCTGTAGGGCCTCGCTCGGCTGGCCTTTCGCAAGCTTGATGACGCTGAGCATCTGCAAAGCGTCGAAATGATCGGGCCGATGGGCGAGCACCTCGGAATAGATTCTCTCCGCCTCGATCAGACGCCCCTCGGTATGGAGCGCGAGTGCCTGCGCGAAAGCCTGCGGCACCTTGAACGTCTCGCGTTTCGGCACCGGCGACGGCGGCATGCGACCCCCCTGCATTCAGGGGTAAAAAAGCGCCGCTGAGTCGTCTAGGGCGAATTATCGTTTTGAATGGTCAGGCCTTAACGGGAACGTGATGGCTGCGCGACCGCAAGTTGATTGGTTCTTCCCGGCCAAGCGTGCCAAACACGAGGCAAGACGTTCTGGAATCTGGTCTTGCGACCATCACTTGAATGGCTGTGGGGCGTGAACGAAGGAGATTGCCGAATGATTAATCGGCGCGCTCTTTTAACCGCAGGCGTGGCGCTCGCAGCGCTTTTGACCGCCACAAGAAACGGCGAGGCAGGAGCCATGACAACGACCGAGACAATCGACTATCGCAGCCTATCGGACGCCGAATGGCGAAAGCGGCTTACGGCCTACCAGTACGACGTTCTGCGCAAGCACGGCACAGAACGCGCCGGCACCAGCCCGCTCAATCGGGAGAAGCGCAAGGGCATTTTTGCCTGTGCCGGCTGCGATCTGCCGCTGTTCTCATCGGATACGAAATTCGAGAGCGGCACCGGCTGGCCAAGCTTCTATCAACCGCTGCCTGATGCGGTTGAAACCAAGACCGACCGTTCATTCTTCATGACGCGCACTGAGGTGCATTGTAAGCGCTGCCTCGGCCATCTCGGCCACGTGTTCGACGACGGTCCGCCCCCGACCGGATTGCGTTATTGCATGAACGGCGTCGCGCTCAAGTTCGAGCCACGGGGCGCCTCGTCATCGTGATTTAGTCGGCAAAATCTGCCGTTTAACGGCAGAAAGAACCGGAAGCGGCGGCCCATCCGGGCCGCCTTTTTCTTATAACATATTGATATTACACAACAAATAAAGTGGCACAGCCATTGCGACGGACCGGGCAGGAGTCAAAGCCCCACCAGGGGCGAAGTGTGTCTCGTTTTCGGAGATGACCCATGGGTTTGTTCGACGCTCTCACAACTGCGGTGAGTGGTTTGAATGCGCAGTCATTCGCGATGCAGAACATTTCGGGCAACATCGCGAACTCCCAGACCACTGCTTACAAAGGCATCGATACGAGTTTCGCGAACATGATCCCGGGCGACTCGGTGCCGACGCGCCAGATCGCCGGCGGCGTCATCGCCAATTCGCGCGCCACGAACAATGTCCAGGGCACGATCCAGAGCACCAAGTCCACGACGGACATGGCCATCAACGGCAATGGCTATTTCATTGTGCAAGCGCCGACGGGATTCAGCGGCAACCAGCCGCTGTTCGGCGGAATCGACAGCTACACCCGACGCGGTGATTTCCAGCTGGATGCGAACGGATACCTGGTCAACGGTTCCGGGTATTTCCTCGAAGGCATTCCGATCGATCCTACGACCGGCAATCCGGTGGGCAGCGTAGCGGCCCCATTGCAGTTCCAGGGGAACTTCTTGCCGGCGAGCGCAACAAGCCAGGTGAACTACGGCATCAACCTGCCGTCACTGCCGCAAACGAACGCGTACACGGCGACAACGCCGAATTCCGAACTACTCAATCCGGCGGATTTTTCGGTGGGCAACGATCCGACCATTGCGGGAGCCGGTGTGGTCGTCGGCCAGGACGTCAGCACCTTCGTGAATGAGACGATTGATGGGGGTTCCGTGACGATCTACGACGCGATCGGCACGCCGGCCAACCTCCAGCTTCGATGGGCAAAGGTCGACAGTGTCGCGGCCGGCGGCGCCGACACGTGGGAATTGTTCTACCAGACCGATGCGACGGCAACCGGCACTAATCCTGCATGGATCAATTCGAACATTAGCTTTGCGTTCGACGCAAACGGCCAATTGAACCCGCCGGTCACCAACATTCCCCTGACCGGCGTGACGATCAACACGACGACGATCGGCAATCTCAACATCAGCGCCCCGACCGGCGGCATCACGCAGTTCGCCAACACCAGTGGCGTGGCTACCGTCAACAACCTGCAGCAGAACGGCTATGCGGCGGGTCAGCTGAAATCAATCGCGGTGAGCGACGCCGGCAACATCATCGGCACATTCTCCAACGGGCAAAACGTCGCTCTTGCCCAGGTGCCGTTGGTCCATTTCAACAGTCCCAACAATCTGAAGGCGCTCGATGGCGGTGCCTATCAGCTGACCAATGAATCGGGACCTGCGCTGGCGGGATCGTCCGGCAAGATCATCGGACAGTCGCTCGAGGCGTCGAACACCGACATCGCGACTGAATTCACCAAACTGATTGTTACGCAGCAAGCCTACTCCGCGAACACCAAGGTGATCACGACCGCAAACCAGATGTCGCAAGACCTGCTCAACGTCATTCGGTGATCGGACTGCAGGATGAGCGTCTACTGTCAGTAACCGGGGCCGGACTATGAGTCTCACGCAAGCGCTCTCTTCGGCTCTCTCCGGCCTGCAGGTCAATCAGGCCGGCATCGCACTGGTGGCGGCGAACGTCGCGAACGCCGACACGCCCGGCTACACGCGCAAGGTGATGGACCAGGTCGCGACCGGCACCTCGACCAGCATCGGCGTGCGGGTCAGCGATATCCAGCGCGAAATCGATCTCTACATCCAGCGGCAACTGCGCATCGAAAACTCAGGCGCGTCCTATGCCGACACGCGCGCCCGAATGTACTCGCAGCTTCAGGAGATCTACGGACAGCCGGGCTCGGACACGTCCCTGGAGGGTGTCTACAACAGTTTTACGACCGCATTGCAGGTCCTTTGGACCAGTCCAGACGATCCAGGTGCGCGCACGGGCGTCATCAACAGCGCGCAACTTCTCGCCCAGCAGCTCAATCAGCTGAGCAGCAGTATCCAGTCGCAGCGCGCGAACGCCGAACTCGCGATTTCCGATGCGGTGAACAAAGCCAACGAGGCGATGAGGCAGATCGCCTCTCTCAACCAGCAGATTGCGGCATCGACCCCCGGAGATGCGGCAACCGCTGCGCTGCTCGACAACCGCGACGCCTACATCGATCAGCTGTCGCAGCTGATGGATATCAATGTCATTTCCGGCGACCGGGGCCAGGTCACTATCTTCACAAACTCGGGGACTCAGCTGGTCGGCAGCCAAGCGGCGCAGCTGAGCTTCGATGCGGTCGGCACGATGACGCCGCAATCGCAGTGGAATGCCAATCCGGCGTTACGCGGCGTCGGCACGATCACGCTGATCCCGCCGGCGGGCACGCCGGTCGACCTCATCCAGAATCGTGCGATCCGCTCGGGGGCAATCGCGGCCTACCTGCAGATGCGCGATCAGGATCTGGTCCACGCGCAGACCCAGCTCGACGCCCTCGCGGCCTCCATGGCGCAGGCGCTTTCGAACAAGGCGATCCCCAGCACGGCGGTCAGTCCGGCGCCGCAGGCCGGGTTTGACATCGACACGGCCGACCTGCTGGCCGGCAACACCATCACCATCAATTACACCGACACCGCGACCACCACGGCGCACACCATAACCCTGGTGCGCGTCGACGACCCAAGTGCGCTACCGTTGTCCAATACGGCGACGGCGACCGCAAACGACACCGTATTCGGCATCGATTTTTCGGGCGGCATGGCGTCGGTGATCACACAGATCAACACCGCGCTCACCGGTACCGGCATGACGGCGTCCAATCCCGGTGGGACGACGCTCGAAATCCTAGACGATGGTCTCGCCAATACCGTCAACGTCGATGGCCTGTCCGCGGTTGCGACCGAGACATCGCTGGCCGGTGGCAGTGCGGAGTTTCCGCTGTTTACCGACGGTGCGGCGGCTTACACGGGAGCCATCACCGGGACGGGGTCGCAGCTCACCGGACTGGCTGCTCGTATTGCCGTCAATCCGCTGGTTGCTGCCGACTCCTCCAATCTCATCGTCTATCAGGCAGGCACTCCGGCGGGCGACGACACGCGACCAAATTTCATCTACCAGCAGCTCACCGCAGCGGCGCAGGCCTTTTCGCCGACGACCGGAATTGGCACGGTCACGGCGCCATTCATCGGCTCGATCCCGACCTATCTGCGGCAATTCATCAGCCAGCAGGGCGAGGCCGCAAGCTCTGCAGACAATCTCAAACAAGGCCAGGAAGTCGTTCTGAATTCGCTGCAGCAGCGCTTCAACGATGCCTCGGGCGTCAATGTCGACGAAGAGATGGCGAACCTGCTGACGTTGCAGAGTTCCTATGCCGCCAACGCGCGCGTGGTCTCGGCGGTAAAGGACATGTTAGACGCGCTGATGCAGATGTGAGGACGGCATGAGCATCTCCTCAATCGGAGCCCAATCCACGCTGATCATGAAACAGCTGGTGCAGATGCGGGCGCAATTCGACGATCTGCAGCGTCAGCTCGCCACCGGGCATAAATCAGCCACTTACGCGGGACTCGGCATCGATCGCGGCGTCACCGTCAGCCTGAATGCGCAACTTTCGGCAATATCGTCGTACGACGACACGAATCAGAACGTGATGGCGCGCATCAACCTTATGAACACCGCGCTCGGCAATATGATCGATATTTCGAGCCAGGTGAAGGCGGCTTTGGTGCAGGCGAACGGCGTCAGCAACGGCAGCGGCGCCGAAGTGGCTCAGCAGACCGGGCTGAATTCTCTCGATCAACTGCTTGCACTGCTCAATGCGCGGGCCGGCGATCGCTACCTGTTCTCCGGACGTGCCACTGATACGCCGGCTGTCGAGACGCTCGACCACATCCTGAACGGCAACGGATCGCGGGCCGGACTGAAGCAACTCATCAACGAGCGCAACCAGGCGGATCTGGGCGCCGACGGACGCGGCCGATTGACGATCGGCGCAGGTGGTCCGAACACCGTGCAAATTGATGAACAGGCGACAACGTTCGGCTTCAAATTGGGGTCGATCACGAGCACCGTGACGGGAGCCACGACATCGGGTCCGACCGGTTCGCCCGCCTCCATGAGCATCGACTTCTCCGCGGCGGTGCCAAATCCCGGCGAAACAGTCACGGTGCGGCTTAACCTGCCTGACGGGACCAGCAAAAACCTCACCCTCACCGCGACAACCGATTCTCCGCCTGGAGCCAATGAGTTCACGATCGGAGGCACACCAGGCCTGACCGCATCCAATTTTCAGGCGGCGCTGACGACCTCGATCGAAAAGCTCGGCGGCTCGGCCCTGACCGCCGCTTCCGCCGTCGCCGCCTCGAGCGAGTTCTTCAATGCCGACGCCAGCAACCCGCCCCAGCGCGTGGGCGGATCACCGCCATATTTCGCCGCGACCGGCATGGTGGCAGGCACAACCGCCAATACGGTGATCTGGTACACGGGTGAAACCGGCAGCGATCCGGCACGTTCGACCGCCACGGCGCGCATCGACCAGTCCTTGTCGGTTTCCTACGGTGCGCGGGCCAATGAAGAAGCAATCCGCAATCTCGTGCAGAATGTTGCCACGCTCGCTGCCGTCACGATTTCGCCGACCAATCCGAATGGCGTTGCGCTCAGCGGCGAACTGGACAATCGAATTGCCGTCAATATCGGAAACACCAGCATCCAGACCATTTCCGATATCGAAACGGACCTCGCCAGCGCCCAGACCTCGCTGCAGGCTGCGAAAGGCCGGCATCAGCAGGCCAATGCGACCTTGAGCGACTTCCTCCAGCAGATTGATGGCGTGTCCAATGAAGACGTCGGCGCGAAACTTCTTACGCTGCAGACGCGGATGCAGGCGTCGCTGCAGGTTACCTCGATGCTCTACCAAACGAGTCTGGTGAACTACATCAAGTAGCCGGACACCCTCTCCGGCCGAGCATACGAAAAGACCGCGGCGAACCGCGGTCTTTCGTATTTCAGCCTCTTGCGAAATGCGGCCTAAGCGCGACCGAGCAATCCCGCCGCCAGCTCACGGTTGATGTTGATCAGCGAGTCGAGACTCTCCGGTTTGGGATCTGCCTGAATGGCGAGCGTATGATTGAAGACGAACAGGCCGAGGTTCGCGACATTCTGGCGGATGGGAGCTGGCAGAGGGTTTTCGGCGCTGGTCGCCGAAGTCACGAAGATCGACCACAGCTTGCGATTATAGACAAGCGCGGCATCCAGCTCCGGACGCCTGGATTCCCAACCATCGTGAATGGCCTGCAGCCGGGCCGCCGCGCTCAGAAGCAGATCTGCTTCCAGCTCACGCGGATTTGCGGTCTGCTTGGCGACCGCGCCGTAGGTTTGCGCTGCGCGTTGCATGATCCAGGAGCTCCTTTTCGTATGCAATGAGGGTCTTGGCGCATTTAAGCGCCTTGTACATTTCGCCTGCGAGAATGTGATTGCTCACCGCCACGATATGTGGCCACGCGCTCGGTGCGGCCTGCACCAGATCGCGCATCAGGATGAAATAGGTTTCGTGGTGTAGACGCGGGTCACGCGAGGTATACATCAGCTGGACAGCGAGATAGATGCGCTTGGCCGGCGTATTGGCCTGCGCCGCCGTCATGATGTCCTTCTCGCGCAAGATGGGCGTGTTGCCTTCGATCAGCAGCCGTGTGCGCTGACTGCCGTTGGTCACGAGGCAATCACCGAGTATGAAGCGCTCGCCTGCTTTGAGTTCGACCTTGAGGCCCATGTCGTGCCGCTCCCCGCGGCTGATTTTTAAGACCGATGCGGCGGAGAATATTCCCCCGCCGCATCAGAACGAGCGTGTTATTGGAACAGCCGGAGGACGTTCTGGTCGGCTTGCGCCGCCAGCGATAGGGCCGTGGTCGACAGTTGCTGCCTGGTCTGCAGCGCCAGCAGGTTCGCGCCCTCTTCGTTGCTGTCCGCCAGCGTGAGTTGGTCGGCGCCGGTGGTCAGCGTGTTGATCATCGATTTGGTGAACTCCTGGCGAATCTGCACGGTCGACAGGTTCGAGCTCAACGACTGGGCCTGCGATCGCAACGTCGTGAGCGCGGCGCTCAACTGGGTGCCTGCAGCCTGGATGGCCGCGGAATCGGCCCAGTTATTGGCCGATGCATTGATTCCGAGGTCGCCGTTGGCAGCATCGCTGAACGACGTGACCACAACGGTCGAGCTGCCGTCCTCGTTCATGACGATCGTGAGGTCGTTACCACCGAGGAGGTTGATGCCGTTGAAGCCTGAATCGCTGGCAAGCTGATCAATCTGGGGCAGCAGCGTGTCGAACTGGCTCGCGAGGGTCGCGCGCACGTTGGTATCGGCGGTCTGGTTGGCCTGGCTGATCAGGGCTTGCGCCGACTGCACCAGCTTGGTGATCGCCGTGATGCCGTTATTGGCTGCCTGAATGGTGTCGATACCCATGGACATGGCGTCCAGCAGCGCATTGAGGTCGTTGGCGCGCACGGACAGGCCCTGTGCGGTGAAGAAGTTGATCGGGTTATCGAGCGCCGAGTTGACCTTCTTGCCCGTGGCAAGGCGGGTTTGGGTCCGCGTGATCAATTCCGAAGTCTGCTGCAATTGCAGAAGATTGGACCGGACGCCAGCCGAAAGTACAATGTCACTCATGGCAAACTCCTTGCCTCCATAGGGCCAAATCGCTTGCCGTGATAATGAAACGTTAGGGTTGATATCCGGTTAAAACGCGGGTTAAGAATCGGTTAACCACGATTGAATCGCGCGAAAAAAAACGGCGGCCCGCAGGCCGCCGTTTCGTCGTCGATAGAGATGACTTATTGGAACAGGCGCAGCACGTTCTGGTCGGCCTGCGCAGAGAGCGACAGCGCTGTGGTCGACAGCTGCTGGCGTGTCTGCAAGGCGAGCAAGTTCGCGCCTTCCTCGTTCGAGTCCGCCAGCGTAAGGGCCGCCGAACCGTTCTGCAGCGTGTTAATTGTCGCCTTCGTGAAGTCCTGACGGATCTGCACGGTCGACAGGTTCGCGCTGAGGGTCTGCGATTCCGCACGCAGCTTGGTAAGAGCCGCGGTGAGGTTGGTGCTGGCCAAGTCGATGTTCGCGCTGGTTTGCCAGTTGCCGGCCGCATTGATGCTCAGCGGGCTGGCATTGGCGTTGGTGTAATCGACGCCCGTGATGGTCGTGTTTGACGTGGCGTCTTCGTTGAAGTTCACCGTCAAATCGTCGCCGCCCAGCAGGTTGACGCCGTTGAAGCCGGAATCGCCAGCGAGCTGGCCGATCTGGGTCAACAGGTCGTCGAACTGCGTCGACAAGGTGTCCAGCGTGCTGGTGTCGGTGGTTTGCCTCGCCTGGCTGACCAGCGACTGAGCCGACTGCACGAGCTTCGTGATCGCCGTGATGCCGTTGTTCGCCGCGTTAATGGTATTGATGGCGTTGGACATCGAGTCGAGCAGGGAGCTCAAGTCGTTTGCGCGGTTATCGAGGCCCTGTGCCGTGAAGAAGTTGATCGCGTTGTCGAGGGCCGAGTTCACCCGCTTGCCCGTCGCAAGTCGGGTCTGGGTCCGCGTCATGAGGTCGGACGTCTGCTGCAATTGCAGCAGGTTCGACCGCACGCCGGCGGAAAGGACGATGTCAGACATCTTACGCACCTTTCTGGTCTAGTTGCCGTACTGGCAGTTACACACGTGTGATCCATGGGATCGCTGACTTCATCGCACAGGCCCAACAAACGGGCCGTAAAGGTACATGGTTAATGAGTTATCGTGACTTGAAGGGATGTGGCGCTGTTGCCGTTGGGGAATTTCAGGGGAGGAATTCGGCGCGCCATTCGGCTCGTTATGGTTAGCAAGTCGCTAACGGTGAAAGTTTGTTAACACCCTGCGCATATCTTTAGGGGCTCCAGGGTGTGTCGGCCGGTACCATGATCAACGCGACGAGTGTCTACGGACCGCTTTTCCCCGCGAGCTCGGACTGGCTCGCCGACACCTACACGGCCATCCAGAACTCGAAGACCAGCGGCGGGCTGCTGGGCATGCTCGACAACGCCCGCGGCAACGACGGAAGCCTGAAATCCTTCGTCCAGTCCAGCACAAGCGCGGCGAACGCGTTTGCCCTGATTTCGCAGAATACGGTCTCGAGCGCCGGCAGCCTCTATGCCCAAATGGCTTCGCAAAGGGCGAACGAGGCCGACGCAAAGAAGCTACAGGAAGCGCTCGATGCGATGTCTGCGTCCAAGCAGATGGTGCAGCCTGAAAACAAGCTCGATCCCTTCATTTATTTCGACGACGGGTCGTCGATCGACACCAACAACAACATTTTGACGACGAAAGACGGGAAGCAGATCGATATCACGACCGGATTAGAGGTCATCGATACCTCGTCGATCATGCAGCTGGCCAACGGCGCTTATCTGGACACCAAGAACAACATCCTCACATTGCCCGACGGCACGCGAATCGACATCGTGACGGGCCTGAAGCTCTCGACAACTGCCTGAGGAAATTCACTCCGTCCTTTTTAGATAGCCGTCCGGTGATCCAGTGAGGACTATCTTGGCTTCGATGAAACGATCGATCTGCCATTTCATCGGCTGACCTTGCAACGAAAGCCGCCCCTCCGATTCCAGCCGCCCCAAATATTCCCACACCGCGCTTTTCGGGCTGTTGTGCTTCCCCCACGGTCGTTGCGATGTCATATACGAAGGAGCGTCCTCGATAATTGTGTCTCCGACCATGCAATAGCTTCCGGGGGTTACCATCGGAGCGTATGCCTCGAGTTCAGCCAGGACATGGTCGTGCGTATGATTGCTGTCCAAGCAGACCATGACGCGCTTGTGCTGCAACGCAATGCTCTTAACTTGTTTAACGATGGCATGATCAATGCTCGAGCCCTCCAACAGGGCGATCTTTTTTGCCAACGGATGAGCCATGATCGCTTGCTTGTTATGAGGACGGATATCGATATCAACGCCTACCACTTTTCCGCTGCTGATCTCTCCGCAACTCTCAAGAATGGAGAGCATCGAGGCACTGAAGATCAGCGAGCCTCCCCAAGCGATACCGGTTTCGATGATCAAATCCGGTTTCACCTGCCAGATAATTTCTTGCAGCGCCTGAAGATCCTGGGGGATTTGCACAATGGGTACGCCCAACCAGGTGAAATTGTAAACGTAGTTGGCTTTGCCAATGCCGATCTCGTCGAAGAACCGGCGTGCCGCCGTCTGCAATTCGGTTCGACTGGGGTAATCGGTAACTCGCTGGACGATGTCTTGCTGATATTTGTCCAAAGGGGTCACGGTTCTAAACTTACCTTTCGTAGCGTCGTAGGAATCTTTGCGCCATCAAACTGAGCAATAAAGAACAAAATCGCCGAACAACGGTGCGTGCTGCCGGAGGCTGAAACGATATTCCGGCACCAAAGTTCGTACATATTCGGCCACTTCATAGAGGTGGCTCGGGTAGTGATAAACGCACAGCGACATCTTTGGCCTGCAGGTTCGAATAGTGTGTTGGGCTCCACGCAAGAGCTCCATCTCCATACCCTCTACGTCCGCCTTGATAAAACTAGCCTGACGGCCGTCGAGATAGCCATCGAGGGTAAGAACCTTGGCGTAGGCCGGATCGTCTTTGTCGACCGCACTTTCGGATCCAAAATTCGAAAGCCCGTGGCGGAGAGGCGCATCGTTGAGGAAAGTACAACTCATCCGCCCTGTGGAATCGGAGAGACCGGCGCGGACCAGAGATACCTTGGCACGGTCAAAAGCCCACTCGGAGGCCAACCTCTGCACCCGTTGTTCCATAGCCTTGAACTGGCGATATCCGGGCTCGAAGGCATAAATGTGCCGAAACGTTCCCAGATTCTCCCAGATGAAGCGCTCTACCGTGTCGCCAACGAACGCTCCTGCATCGACAAATGCTTCGTCGAAGTTGCCTGCGAATTCGGGCAAGCAAAAATACATGTCCTTTTCCATGACGTCGCGGCACGGCGCGATGCTGCCGGTCAGCATGGACATGAGCAGGGCGTTAAAAACCGTCACTGACCGGTCGTCGGTGAGCATGTTATCCCTGACGGCAATCAAGCGACTGAAATTGCGTGCCACAAAATAGCCGTCGAAAGGCATGGTTGCCAAACCGTGAGGCGCCAGGATCTGTTGCACTTCGCGAACAGCATGCCGAGAAGCGATGAAGACAGCCGGTACGGATGCCAATTGGTCCGCCGTCGGGCCGGCAATGGGGATGCCATCAATCTCGCCGCCGATCTTGCGGTTATCCCTATCGAAGAATTTGGTGACTTTGATGCCGAGAGATTGCAGGTAGCTGTTGGCCCAAGTGCCGAGAAATCCGGCCCCGTAGATGGCGACGCCTTCGGCGAAACATTTTTCCATGGCTGCTGCGACCGCGACATGACGCTCGCGTTCCGCTGCGATCAGGTTGTTGGCATATTTCGCGTCTAATTCCTTTTTCATGCCCGGTCACTGCAGCAGGTATACGGCGTTGTCAGGCCAGCCGAGCTGCTGAGCCGCCTTCTTGATTGCTGTTTGATGCAGGTAAGGAGCAATAATCAGCAGACCCTCCGTGGGTACTGCCGCGGGATCTTCGATGGGCATGCCTCTATAGTGAGTCGATTGCTTAAGCTTGGAGGAATCGCAAATCCGCATCCGGCTCATATCAAGCAATGGCAATAAGCTGAATATTTCGGCTGAGCACCCCCAGATCGTCACTGTCTGATCGGCAGCCAAAGACGAGATCTGGTCGGCCTGGTGCATTAATGCCTCTCGCGACATGCGAGCGAAACCCGCGATGTCGGCGGTGGCAGGCACCTTGAGCGATTGCAGCCCCGCATTTTTCTGCGCCAAGATAATTAGGGAGGGGTAGCTGAACTCGGGTGTCTCCAACATCTGGCGGGAGATGGCCTGAACGGCAAATCCACGAGCTTCGAGCGCCGCTGCCAGCGCCTTCGCGGTAAAATGATTAATGTGCTCGCGAATGGAGAACCAGAATGCCGACCCGATCGGTGTGCCGGCGTAGTTTTCCGCATCCGGGACTTCGATCAAGATGTGTCCATTGTCTCCCAGAACCCTACCGGCTTCCGCCAGCAGGCCAGATACGTCGCGGATGTGTTCCAGGACATGAAAATAGGTCAACAGACGCAGGCTGCCTTCGGCAAAGGGTAAACCGAGCCCGTTTCCATTGCGGAAGGAAACATTCCTGTGCGCACCAGCATCTGCGGGAAGGCTTCGAGCATCGACATCCACGCCGTAACACTGTTGTTCCCAGCCATTGTCCGCCATCCAGCTGATGAAACCGCCACGGCCGCAGCCCACGTCAGCCATTCCGACGGAGTCGATTCCGTGTTCGCGTAGGAACCGCAAATAAAAGGCATATTTCTTTTGATTGGCCGGAGAAGTCACCGCGAAATGCGGCTTTTCGAAATAACTGCACTCCTCGACGTAGAACCGGCGCAATCCGGTATCGGTTACGTTGCGCACATAGACCAGCCCGCAGCCCGGGCAGGCATGAAAGTCTGCAGTGTAATTGAAGACAGAGTCACCGAGCCCGCTGAACTTCCAACCCAAGAGATGGTTTGATGTCGAGGCGCAGGCTGGACAGCAATTGATGCTCACGGATCAAGCATCCTGATCGTGCGCTGCGAGGGTGAATTCTGATGCCTCCAATTTTGCGAGCAGCCGCTCACGGTAGGTATCGATATTGTCGATCTGCGCATATTTGATATGTCCGCAGGCGCCGCAAATAGGGTTCTCCCGCCGTCCGCCCCTAAGGTGTAGTCGCCGCAATTTGTTCATTTCAGGCGAGTGCCAAATATCGCGCAAGGTCTCCTTACGCAGATCGCCGACGACGAGTTTCTGATCCCAATCCGGACAGCAGGCGCTAACCGTCCCATCGGCGTTGATGGCCATTGCGTAGAAAATGTAGGTGCAGACATCTTTGTCTTCCAAGGTTTCCCGATATTGCCCTTCTGTTTTTGATGCTTTCACCCCGGCTCGGCTTTCCAAGTCGAACTGGGGCCAAATGGGTGAGAGCTCTTCGACAAAGATGCGATCGCAATAATCTCCAAACAGATCAAAAAATTTTTCTCGGTCTTCCGGGCTGAGGTAGTCTCCCGGAACCTTTATGGTGACCTCGCAATTGCCACGTCGAGGAAAGAACCAACGGATCTGGTCAACGAGCTTGCCAAAGTCGAAGTCAACCTTCGCGTGCTTGGCATATTGTTCGGTACTCACCCCCTCAAGTGAAATGTTCAGGCGATCCAGGCCAGCGTCGACCAGGCTTGTGAACAAGTCTGGCGAAAGCACCGAGCCATTCGTTGCAAAATCGATGTGTTGGACTCGGCCGCTTTCCTTTGCCAGCCTGATCATTGTGGGCAGGTTTCGGTTGAGAAGCGGCTCGCCAATTTTGTTCATACGCATAACCCGCAGGGCTTGCGGGAAAGCCTCGAGATCTCTCAGGAGCTTTTCGAACAGGGAAAGGTTCATCACCCTGCGCCTGTATCCCGATGCTTTGAGAAGGTCGATGTGGCCCGTGGGGCAGAACTGACAGCGAAAATTGCACGCGCTGGACGGATCCACATACAAGAGAAACGGGGTATCGAGAGGGATTACATCTTGAAGGGCCGTTCGCTTCTCAAGATCGAGTTTTGATTTAACCTGCGCTTTCATCACCTGCTCCCTTAGTGCCGCATCCGCCGGACGGAAGCCTGGTCGAAGCGATCAAGTGCAACAACATTGAACCACGCCGTGACATGTCATGGCCGTTATTCATGGCAACACCAAAAATGAATTGGTTGTCCGTGGAGTGCAGGCTCATGCGCGCCTCATGCGTTCTTTTGGGATGGCATAGATGACGGCGCCGGTGCCACACCAGGAGTGGAGGCGGAATAGGAACCGGTAGTCGGACAAGGTATCCATGAGCCACAGCGGCGTTTCCCAGATGCCATCTTCATTGTGATAGACAGTCGCGGCAACGATCGGCCGGTTCGCCACCAGTGTCTGCCGGCCGCCTCGCAAGGCAGCGAGTTCGGCGCCTTCCAGGTGCAATTTGACGAAGGTGGGCGCCAGATCGAGGGTGTCGAGTTTGCGCGTTTCAACGTGCGTGGTGCCAGTCGGCGAAAGCTGCGAGGCGTAATCAAGACCCGGATGGAACAACGCTTCACCATCGTTGTCCGAGAGCGCGCAAGTGAGCGTCGTGACGCCCGCATCAGCCAACCGCCAGGTGCGCAAGTTGTCTTGAAGTCGCGTGCAGCTCTCCGCGTCTGGCTCGATAGCAATGATGTGCTGGAATGCGCCGTTGGTGTGCCTGACGAAAGCATTGATCACGTTGCCATGATGCGCGCCGGCATCGAGCAGAATTTCATTGCCGCGCAGGATGGCGGCGACCTCCGGAATGAAGAAACGGTTGTTACCGACCACAGGCGCAGCCTCGAAGGTCCATTCCTCGCGGAGCCGCCGCCAAGCCAGGAACTGGAGATGATGAGCACGCGACACGTCGTCGTCCCAGCGCTCGAGGACCGTGTCGGTCTTGGCGCGACCCTGCGCCGTCAGAGGTGGAGCGAACCAGCCATTCGACAAGGGATGGCGATCGCGGAAGCTCTCGGCCAGGTCGTAGAATGGCACGATGTCGGCAAAGCCACGCTCAGTCAGCGCGTGTTCGAGCGGAACATAGCGAGAGGTGACGATGCTGATCGCCAACCGGGTGTCGTGCTTGGCAGTCTCGCTCACCTCGTCGGGATGAACCAGCTGGACGCCGGACCAAGCGGGCTCCTGTGCCAGCATCTCCGCGTTGCGGTCAACCACCATGGTGAAGTCATGGCCGAGGCTGATCAGGAACTTGCGTGCCAGTTGGCCAAGATCACCCGCGCCATAGAGCGCTAGTGGCCGATCCATTGGCACGGGCGAGAAAGTACAAGAGCTGCCGGCGATTTTACCCAGCAATCGAGCAGCTGCGTCAGGGTCCGGCAATCCGGTGAACGATCGAGCGCTATGCGGTGTGCCGCGTTCCAAAAGATGTGCATCGACGGCCCGCGTGGCCTGCATGTGCTGCTCCTGTGCCTGGAACGCGGGACCACGTCAGCGAATCAGTGCGGCCAGATTACAAGCATCTTGCCATGCCGAGAATCGGACTCAGCGGTCAAAACCTGCTCTTTCACTCGCGGGAGGCGGCGGCTCCTGGCACGGGGACCGGTCGGCGGGCCGATCCAAAGGCGCCCTGGCTGTGCCGAATCAGTTATAAGCCGGGTGGCGTCGGAATGCCCGCATGCGCCGACGGCCATATCGCGGCGACTTGGCGACCGCGCAGCTGGCGGCGAGGTCCGTGCGACTTTCCATCCTGCTTCCGACCAACCGCCGCAACTTGTTGGCCTGTTCCAGGATTGCTCAGGCCTGTTCTTGGGCCGGACCGCAAGTCGAGGTTATCGTTCGCGACAATTCGGGCGACGCGCGTAAGCGCGAGTTATTGGCCCATTTCCAACACGAGAATTGCAAAGTCATCACGGCCAACCCCTGCGAGCCCCGCGAAAACTTCTCCGAGGTTTTACGCGAAGCGACCGGCGATTTTGTCTTCTGCCTCGGCGATGATGATTTCTGCTTCGACCATGCAATCGCGGAACTTCCGGGCGCGATCGAGCGGATCGGCAGCGACCCCTCGATCATCGGAATCACCGGGACCTACGCAATCGAAACAGTGAAAGGTACGTCGCTGGCGAGCTATGCGAACGTCGACTCTGACGATGCCCGTGCGCGAGTGGCCGGATTTCTGAGCTACACAGGGCCAAACGTTCTGTTCTATTCGGCAATGCGCAGGGAACTGGTCAGTCGCATCTTCGACTTCATGAGCGACGTGCCGTTCTCTTTCTCATTCCATGACCAAGTTATGAGCTTGCTGTATCTGCTCAACGGCAAGTTCGTCCCCCTGCAGCGCCTGATGTATCTCTACGACATGGGCGTGTGGCAATCGCGGGAATTGGCCGAGCGGCGCGACCTCGACTTCTACAAGGTCGCGGGTCTCGATCCCGCAATCAACAAGCTGCAGTGGATTATTTGCGGCTTCGAAGGCGCCTCGTTGATCGTAAATTCGGACATGCTAGCGATGCTTCCGCCGGCGCAGCGGCAACCCATTGCGGACCTGTGGTTTGCGACGATGTTCGCCCGCTTCAAGCGTGACAGCCGCTCGGGCTTCGACTCGCCGCTGACTGACAAGGCAGAGCGTTTGTGCAAGAAGCTGCAGGAGTCCACTGGGCAACTCACCTTTCAAAGAATCCTTGCGGAAATCAGTAGTTTCATCGCCCTGTCCTCTGGCGACGCCGCCCAAGCGTATTTGATCTTTTGGGACGCGATCATCAATCGACGTCAGCCGGTTTCGCGTCGTTCCAGTACCCCTAGGCGGGCCGCAGTCAACCAGTCCTAGAAGAACCGACGGGGCCCGCCTGGCCCGGGTTTACTTAGGGAAATAGGCGCACGCCACGACAATGCGGTCGATCGAGCGTCCGTCGCCGGTACGGCCTTACTTTTGGTTAACCACTGTTAACTATCGTCGTGTCGGACAGGCCACAGGCGCCCTCTATCGCAGAGACCTCTCATGAAGGCCCGGCTCGAACCGCGAATCAATCTCGACGGACGCACGGCTCTCGAAACCGTCATTCCTCTGGCCACGCCATTCATCGTCTTCGTGGATCCGGCGAGCTCGTGCAACTTCAAATGCACATTCTGCCCGACCGGGCACCGCGACATGATTGCCGAGACCGGGCGCTTTCAAGGCGTGATGAAGCTCGATGTCTTCCAGAAAGTCATTGACGACCTCGGTGAGTTCGAGAAACCGATCAAGGTGCTGCGCATGTACAAGGACGGCGAGCCGTTCCTGAACAAGCGCATCGCCGACATGGTGGCCTACGCAAAGAAATCGGGCCACGTCGACTACATCGACACCACGACAAACGGTACGTTCCTCTCGCCCGATCGCGTCGGCCCCGTGCTCGAAGCGGGCATCGACAAGATCAACATCTCCGTCGATGGCATGAATGAGGAGACCTATCTCCGCTTCACGGGCTTCAAATTCGACTTCAAAAAATTTGTCGAAAACATCAAGTGGATCGACGCCAACAAAGGCAATTGCGAGATCGTCGTCAAGATTCCGGCCGAGCTCATCACCGAGGCGCAGCGCCAGGAATTCTTCGACACCTTCGGCGATCACTGCGATCGTATCTTCGTTGAGAACTTCGCGCCGTGCTGGCCGGAATTCGATATGGAGACGCACACCGGCGTGAAGATCACCAAAGGCATCTACCAGCAGGACATCGGCGAAACCGATACCTGCCCTTACATCTTCTATGGTTATTCCGTGAATGCGGACGGACTGGTCAGCTCGTGCTTCCTCGATTGGGGCCGCAAGCTGGTGATCGGCGACGTGCGCAACCAATCCATGAAGTCGATCTGGAATTCGGACGCGATGAATGCGCTGCGGCTCCAGCATCTCGAGGGCCGGCGCAAGCAGAACCAGGTTTGCGGCAATTGCGGGCAGCTGAGCCACTGCCTGCCGGATAATATTGACGCGCATCGCCCGATGTTGCTGGAGAAATTCAAGTCACGCGTCGCTATCGATCCGGGCCTCGAGCCGCCGGGCGGCACCAACCGCCGGTTTGCCGCGGTGGCAGCCGAATGAGAATCCTGCACGTCACTCCGCATCTCGGCGGCGGTGTCGGCAAGGCGCACGCAGCACTCAGCGCCGTCCTACCGGAAATTGTGCAACAGACGTTCGTTCTGCTCGAGACGCCGCGCGACCGCCGCCACATCGACATGATCAAGGCGGCGGGCGCACGGGTCCTGATCGCGGACAATCTCGCGCACGTTGCCGTCCTGGCGCGGGAAGCCGACATCGTCCAGTTCGAGTTCTGGAATCACCCGCGCATGTTCGAATGTCTGGCGCGAGCCGAGCTCCCGGCCATGCGCAGTGTTTTCTGGTCGCATGTTTCGGGGATTGCCAGGCCGCTGATCCAACCTGCGCTGATGGCGGAAGCTACCCGTTTCGTCTTCACGACCGAAGCGTCGCTCGCGTCGGCGTCGGTCGCCGCCTTGCGTCGCAAGACGCACAAGAAAGTCTCGGCGATCAACAGCGGCTTCGGTTTTCCCGATGCCGCGCCGCGGATCGCGCGCGGCCGGGTGCCGGGGATTGCGTATCTCGGCACGGTCGATTTTGTGAAGATGCATCCCGGGTTTTTCGATGCGATCGATGCGTTGGACGACGACAGCGTACGCGTTGCCGTGTGGGGGGAGGTCGATCCGCAGGGTGCCGTGGTCGCGCGCGCCAAGGCCATGCGGCATCCGAACCGGGTTGAATTCATGGGGCCGACATCAAATCCGGCGGCGGCATTGGCCAATGCCGACATCTTTTTCTATCCGCTGCAGCGCGAGCACTATGGCACGGCGGAAAATGCGCTGGTCGAGGCAATGTCCCTCGGCCTCGCGCCACTTGTGCTCGACAATCCGGCGGAGAAGGCCATCGTCCAAGATGGTCAGACCGGATTCATTGCTTCGTCGATCGAGGAAATCGGCTCGCTGCTGGAAATGCTGCTCTTGTTGCCAGATGTCCGGGAAAAGATTTCGCGTAATGCGATCCACGCCATGGCGGAGACTCGAACACCTGCGATGTCGGCACAGGATTTCATGATCCTTTGGCTCGGCATGCTTGCCGAGCCGGCCCGTGTCTGTAATTTCGCGAGCGCGATCGGATCAACGCCGGCCGAATGGTTCCTGTCGACGCAACGTCTTGCCGGCAGGGCTTGGGCACCTGAGATCTCGGATGCGGCTGCCCGCCCGGCAAAAGGCACGCTCGCTCATTTCGAGAGCGTCTTCGCTGTCGACGACTCTTTTGCTCGTCTGAAAAAAGCACACGCCTGAACGAAAAGGGCCCGACCGCATGGTCAGGCCCTGTCTTGTCCTGCGACTTTGTCAGTAGCAGACGCGCCGGCGGACGACGATCCGCTCGCCCCAACGATTGATGTGGGAGCGCACGACGACTCTGCAGCCGGCGTAATGGTTCCACCAGCCGCGGTGACGGCCGTGGTTCCAGTGATAATAATGACGTGCACTCAGCGTCAGCGCCGTTCCGGCCTCCTTGGCGCTGGCGACGCCAGGCACTCCGGCAGCTCCGGCAATCGCCAGACCTGCGACGGCAGCAGCCAAAACGATTCGTTTCATGGCGTTCCTCCTCTCGTCACCCTGCGAGAGGAAACGACGATCGGCTCACCGCGGTTCCGCAAATTGCGAAAACGCGCAGCGAAAGACAACTGAATGCTTGTTCAGGATTGCGGCGTTGCCACGTCAGGTGACCGCGAGAACTTCCATGCACTTGTGAAAGAAATAGATCCCGAGCGCGAGGCCGCCAATCGACGACCAGCCTGAGATCGTATTGCCGGCCCACTGCATGAGCGCGCCGCAGACAATGGCCGTTCCGAACGGCAGCACTACAAGCAGGATGATGAGCAGGACGTACATCTCAGTGGCTCATTTCACGATGGCCGCGATGACGCGGACGGTACCAAGAATAAAAGACGTTAGGTAGCCGCAATAATAGAGCTGGAGGGGATGGCCGCAAGTCAACTTGCTGTAGAAAAATATCAGCAGGCGGCGCGTTGCTGCGATAGGAAAATACTCCTTGACAGCGTAACGCTGCTCGGGTAGTGATTGGGCACGCTCCACATTTGCGCCCTTAGCGTTCAGCGGGCGGAACATCGCCGCCTGCTTCGGCGTTGTTTCCCCGAACGACGGCACCGTTGCCGTTCATGGAGCGACTATGCCGCGAGTGGAAGACAACCGCATTGTTGAAAGCACGACCGAAGCGCGGGCTGCCGTCACCGGGCATAATGTGCGCTACGTGCTCGTGATCAGTACGCTCGCGGTAATTGTGCTTTTCGCGGTCGTTTATTTCCTCACCCGCGGCTGAGCGCCAACACTATTGTGCAGATGAAGCGCCGGATTGTCCGGCGCTTTTTTTGCCCTGTGACAGAATCAATGTGGTCCCACATCAGAAAAATGCTCGCGCCGCCCGAGGCGAAGTCCTCGCCCGTGGCGCGGCTCATCGCACTCGAGCACGGTGGACGCCCGCGCTGGACTCCGCGCGGCTACGCGCCGCTTGCGCGGGAAGGCTATGCCCGCAATGCCATCGTCTACCGGGCGGTGCGGATGATCGCCGAAAGCATCGGATCGCTATGCTTCGTTCTTTACGACGGTGCCACCGAGCGCGATTCCCATCCGCTCCTCGATCTTGTCCGCCGCCCCAATCCGCGCCAGGACGGCGCCTCTTTTCTCGAAGCCGTCGCCTCGCATCTTCTGCTTGCCGGCAACGCCTATATCGAATCGGTCACCTTGGGCAGGGAGGGCGGTGCCGAAGGTTTTCAGGTCCGCGAGCTCTATGCGCTGCGGCCCGATCGCATGAAGCTTGTGGCGGGTGCTGATGGTTGGCCACAGGCCTACGACTATACGGTCGGTGGCCGCACGGTGCGTTTCGACCAAAGTGCGGCGCTGCCGCCGATCCTGCATCTGACGCTCTTCAACCCGGTCGACGATCACTACGGGATGAGCCCGATAGAGGCGGCTGCCGTCGCGATCGATACGCATAACGCCGCGGCCGGCTGGAACAAGGCGCTGCTCGACAACGCAGCACGTCCATCCGGCGCACTGGTCTATGCCGGCGCCGATGGCGCCGTGCTCACCGGCGCACAACATGAGCGGATCAAGCAGGCATTTTCCGAGCAATATCAAGGCGCCGCCAATGCCGGACGGCCGCTGGTGCTTGAAGGGGGCCTCGACTGGAAGCCGATGTCGCTAACGCCGCGCGACATGGATTTTCTGGAGGCCAAGCATGCGGCCGCGCGCGAGATCGCGCTGGCCTTTGGCGTGCCGCCGATGCTGCTCGCCATTCCTGGCGACAACACCTATGCGAACTACCAGGAAGCCCACCGCGCCTTCTGGCGCCAGAGCGTGCTTCCGCTCGCAGCACGAATTGCCTGCGCGCTGACCAACTGGCTTGCGCCGGCTTTCGGCGACGGCCTGGTTCTCGCGGCCGATACCGATCGCGTGGAGGCGCTCTCTTCCGATCGTGCCGCGCTCTGGGAGCGCGTAAGCAATGCGACATTTCTGACCGTCAACGAAAAGCGCCTTGCGACTGGTTACGGCGTCGTGGACGGCGGGGACGTATTCGCTCGTTAGAACTGTTGAGTTGCGGCGAGGCCGGCGAACCATTGACGCTGGCCGGTGGCGCCCGCCGCGGTGGCGGCGGGCGTCCCTTTTCGCCGACCTGCGTTCGTTGCATCTCGCGCGCTTGGGGGCGCCGATCCATGACCGATTTTGTGGAAATTTTCATCGAGCGCGGTGATCTCGCGCACCTCGCTTTGCTGCTATGGGCGGCGTCGGCGAGCGGTCTCGCCTGGTTCGCGCTACGCGAACTTGCCGCGGCCAGCCGCCGTTTCGACGACTTTGTACGCGAGCTCGCGCGCTTCAACGAGCGCTGCGAGCACGAAAGACTGGGTCAGCGCCGCCGGCGCCGAAAAGAAGGAGCCCCGGTTGCCCGGAGCCCCTTTGCGGTCCTCCCGCGGCCTGATCTCTAGTCGAATTTGAATTCGGCCATGCTCTTGAGCGACTCCTTGGTGGCGCCGCTCAGGACCGCGTGGTCAGGATACCATTTGCTTTTGGTCGAGGACGTGCTGGTCGTAGTGTTCGGACTTGTCGCCGGGCGCGCCGCCGAACCCGTCGTCGTGCTGGTCGTGGACGTTGTCCGGACCGGCTCGTTGACAAATTTCAACTTCTCCATCTGGACCAGGATGTCGTGCTTGCCCATGCCGAGGAAGCCGCCAACACCGATCACGACGCCATCGACCTTCCCGGATTTGTCGAGCAGAACCTCACTGATGTCGCCGAGCTTCTCGTTCTGGTCGTTATAGACGTTAAGCCCGATCAGCTTCGAAGCACGCCACATGTCGCCGTGCGCCGCAGGCGTCACGGTTGCTGACGTGGACGGCTTAGGCGACGGGGCCGTCGCTGCCGGCGGGTTAGTTTGGGCAAACGCGGGAACCAGCATCGTCGATGCGAGCAGACCGCCCAAAATAATTTTTCGCATAGTGCCACCTCTGAATTTGTGAATCTAAGTGACGAAACGCCGGCATGATCAAATTTGTTCCTGTACTCGCTGGTTCCTTCCGCGAGAATCGCTTTGTGCAACGCACGTGCCTGCCGCCGCTCGATGCGGCGCAGCATGAGACGCGCGTGGAACTCTGCACCCGGGAATTTTTCGCATAATTTGAAGGACGAAATCCCAATGGATACGCCAGGCACGGCGACGCCGCGCGACGCCGACGAGCCACGCGACCATCTCGACGTGTTCCGAGAGTTTATCGACCACCTCGAACGCAACGCGCGCAGGGCCACAGCGGCTGCGCAAGACAAACGCCGGCGGGCCAGTTCCCGCTAGCAGGACCCTCCCCACCGTCATGGCCGGAGCTGCTCCGGCCATCCGTGAAGAGCTTGATCAGACTCGCTCCACGGGCCCGCGGACCGGTTCCGCGGGTGACGGCCCGATTTTATTTCACGGCCCGGACCCTCAATGCTCTCTTTACATTCCGAAGCGACGGTCGCGTCCGTTTTCGCGCCGCGCACGACTATCGATGCCGACGGCACCGTAGAGGGCTATGCCAGCCTGTTCGGCGAGATCGACCCGGCGCGCGACATGGTCATGCGCGGTGCTTTCGCAGATACGCTGGCCTCGCGTGGAATCCGTCGAATCCCGATGCTGTTCCAGCACAACCCCTCCGAGCCGGTCGGCATCTGGCTGGAACTGCGCGAAGATTTCCGCGGCCTGTTCGCGCGCGGGCGGCTCATTCCTGAAGTGGCGCGTGGGCGCGAACTCATCTCGCTGCTGCGGGAAGGGGCGATCGATGGCCTTTCTATCGGCTTCCGCGTATCCAAAGCGCGCATCGATCCGAAGACGCGCATCCGGCGCCTGCATGCGGTCGACCTCTGGGAAATTTCTATCGTTACTTTCCCGCTGCTCGCGGGAGCACGCGTGCGCGCGGTGAAGCATGCGACCTTAAAGGCGAAGCTGGGATGCGCCCGCACGCGTGCCGAGCGGGAGTGGGTGAAGACAACCGCCGCTCCGCGCCGATCGTGAATTGAGAGGGCGCCTGTCTCCGGCTCTGCTAGACTGGCGCCGCCTGCGTCGCCAGTCATGCATTTGCATATAAGGGGGCAGCCGCCAGATGGGGCCAACACTCGGTATACGCGCGAAGAGATCTGCAGCGGGCGGCGCAATTGTTCTGGTGCTGTGCGCATTGCCGCACGCGCCGGCGAGTGCGGCAAAGCCGCCTTATGCCGGGTGCGTCGTTGTGACCAAACAGGAATATGACAGCGCGAAGAAGCAGCACATGCTGCGCACCCGATACACGGAATATGTGCGCACAGGCTTGCCCGGTCGACGCCAGTATTGGTATTGCCGATGAAGGTGCGCGGGCCTCATTGCACTCGCGCTTCTATGGAACGAGCTGCTCGGCGAGTTCTATCACACGTGCTAGTGTCGATCGTCCACGTCCAGCGTGTTGTGATCAGCCAAGAGATGAGCATTGATTGCGATAACGCGCCGCGCCTCGCTACGGCGTGATTCCTTCAGCGCCTCCATGAAGCGTAAAAGAAATGACTTGCGCGATTCGTTCCGTGCCATGCCAAACGTGGCTACGGGGTCGCGAGAACCCGCGTTCACGGCATTCATGAAGAGCATCCTTTGTGAAGGAATGATCGCGATATGGGTTATTCTGCGCGCCAGAATGCTTTGCATTCCCAGTGCTACCATCACGATCGTTCGCGGCCCCCGCCGGTGCGAATCTGGTAGCGCCCGCCCGCAGTGACCGCGTCATCCGAACGGACGAGGCAAGTGGAAAAAGATGACGGAAAAATTGTCCGAAGCGCGCCGGCCGCCTTACGGTCACGGAGGCACTATAACCGCTGCCACAAAGAACAGCAGCACGCCACCTGTCGTGCCGCATACCGCCCAGAAATTGCCCTGCAGGTATTTCGCGCGCAGGGTCGTTGCGTCCCGGATGATGGTCTCGATCGGCGTTCTGTCCTTTTCGGAGCGCCGATTACTGCCAGTTGTGTCGTGCATGGCTGCCGCTCCCTGTTATCGAGGCAACCCCGAATGCGGCGAAGCTAGGCCCGCGGGCAGGCGCGCCAAAGTGAGCTAGCTCACATAGCGGAAAACTTAATCGCGGATATTGGGCGAGAGGGTGCGGTGGACTGGACTAATCCGGCACGGACGGGGCGGGAGCCCGGCCGCTAGCCGAGCAGGCCTTCGCACAACACGGCCACGCCGACGATGAACAGCGTCAGGATCACGATCGTGACCATGGAGCCAACGCCGGGATTTTGGACCAGTGGGTGTTCTTCCCCGTTGCGTGGCAGCAGATACCAGAATCCTGCGCTGGTGCCGGCAACCAGGGTGGCGCCGATGATGGTCAGCATGTCGAAAGCCTCGCCCGAAATGAAAACGGGCTTTCTTATGCGCCACCGGCGTGCTCTGCCGGCGCAAATTTTGCAGGGCAGGGCGTAAATTCCGGCTAAAGAAAAGGCGGCCGTGGCGGCCGCCTTTTCCTGTTCGCTTTGGCGTTCGCGATCAGCCGCAGACCTTCTTGCGGACCGTCACGCGGTCGCCGTGGCCGTTGATGCGATGCGTGACCACCGTCCGGCAGTGGTTTGCGCGGGCATAGTCGCCGCGCCAGTGATGATGCCGGTAGTGATTGTGACTCTCACCGGCACGAATCGTGACACCAACATCTTGCGCCTTGGCGGTTCCCGCGGTGTTGATAGCGGCGAGACTCAGCACGGCGGCGGCGATTGCAACGTATTTCATGCGTATCCTCCCAATGCCTCATGTGGAAGACAGAACGATTGCGCGCGCTTTCGGTTCCACGATCTGATTTTACAAAAGTGCACACGCAACGCAGAGCGGTCGAATGCGTTAGTTTGCGGGCCGTGGAATCTCCCCTCCGTCGCAGAAGGGCGCGGTCTAAGGGCCGGGTCGGTCCCCTGACCCGGCCCTTCTTCTTTCTGATGCGCGATGTTATGGCCGCCGGCGCGAGGAAGCCGCCTTTCCCGGCCGCGCTTTCGCCCGGCGGCGCTTCCGTCTTGACTGGATCGCCCGGCCGGGACGCAGTTTGGAGAAAGGCTTACCGGCCTCCGAGATCAGCAGCCATCCAACCCCGGCCGCGATGAGCGCGAAAGCGAGCGGATTGCCGCGAGCGTGTTTTGACAGAAATTGCGTCACATCCTGGCGTGCTTTGTCGTAATCGATCGTCAGCAAGTCGCCAATGACCGCCGAAGGGGAAATATGACCACTGAGTTCAGTGAGGCGTTCGCTCAGCCGCTCGCGCGCCTGATCGGCTCTGTGTTGGAGCTCGCTCGATGAGGTCATTGTCACTCCAATCCGGTAAGGGTTTTTGCGTCTTTCTGGATCTGCGCAATCGTTTTTGTCGGAGTCAGGCGGTGCGTAAGATTATTGAACCCCGACCAAACCAGACTGCAGCCGAGCACGAGTGTGACCGCAGCCACGATAAAGATGGCGGTCAGCCACGAGACGCCGACCGCAACGAGTGCACCAATCGCCGCCTGTAACAGAAGGACCAGCGTCGCCACTAACAGAACGGCCCCGCCGCCAATAAGGCTTGCGGACCATGCGGCGAGCGCAAGCTTTTCGGAAAGCTCGGCGCGGAGCAGCTCCAGTTCCGCTTGAATCAGGTCGATCAGATCCTGCCAGGCGCCACTTGCGACATCGAGTATTCCCTTCCGCGACCGCGCGCGTCGTGGATGGTTAAGGTCGTCGGATGCTGACGTCATTGCGTCTTGTCCCGGATGTCGGCAAACGCGCGCGGCAAGGGAGTTATCGCGACTGGCGCTTCGCTCCGCGTTTCGGCGCGGCCCTTTTTCGCGACGTTTTCCTGCGAGGAGCAGCCCGCCTTGCGGAGCGTTTGCGCCCGCCGGATGCACGGCGTCCGCCGATCGAGCGTTTCGCAGCGCGCCCCAGCGTTTTTTTGACGCCAGGGGTTGATTGCGCGACTCCCGAACGGCCCGCTTCGAGTGCATCCGCTGTTGATTCGAGCACGACCCCGGCAGCTGCCTGAGCAGCCGCGCCAGCCGCGTCAGCGGCCACTGTTCTGATTTTCTCTGCGCTGCGTTGCGCGGCTTTTACGATCGCTTTGCGCGCTTTCGCTGCCACGGTTTTGACCATTGAATTCGCCCTCCGCTACATTGTCGGCAGGTCAATGCCGGATGGCCGGGCAAGTTCCACGGTATTCCATCAGGCCTGTGTGATCGGAGAGCCTATCGCCGCTCAGTGGATGCTCATGAGCGCAGCGATCGGATTTTGCGCGATTTGCTTCCAGCGTGGAACGCGGCGAGCCTCAGTGTCGGTCGCGGGCTGTTGCTGCTGGAGCGAGGCCGTCCGGCGGGTGGGCTTCGGCTCGGCGGCGGCACGCGCCGATGCCGGCCTGTAGGCAGCCGCGAAATTCGATCCGGTGATTATGTAGGGAGAGCGCTCCGGCTCGGGCTTGAACGGCTTGGCAATGCCCACGATCTGCGATGTCGGAACCGGCGAGCCGAGCGGCTCGATTCGATTGCTGATGTAGATCAGGCCCAGCGTAAGCGTGGAACCCATCACGACGAAATATGAGAACAATGGCATTCGCATCTGCACACAAACGCCGCTCACATGCATTGTGTTCCAGCCTGACGACTGCCGCCGGCTGCGCCTAGAGCCACAGGAAGAGGAATACGACCACCACGATCGCCGTGCCGATCGAGATTACCTTCCAGGTGACGATGTTGCTTTGCTCGGGTTGCTCCGTTGCGGAAAGTTCGGGCATTGACGCCTCCCGTACATTTGCCTGCATACGGGAAAAGTAGCGGCGAGGCGGCTCGCGCCTGTGTGAGGGAGGTCACGTGGTGCGTGAAGTTCTTCAACGGCTGCATGAGCACGCTTCCCGGCATTGAAAAGCGTGGTGCGGCAGAAGCTCGCGGGCAGGTCTTCGCACTTTCCTTCGGTTAACCCGAAAGACGAAAAAGCCGGAACGGAGGTAGAACGTGGTCGCCGCGCACCGTGCAGGACGGGCCCAGAGCGGATACATTCAATATCTCGGCCGTTAGTAGGATGCGTCTCAGGAGTTTGTCATGGCCCCGCGTGCTTATTGGAAGGGTTTTCTTCGTCTGTCGCTGGTCTCGTGCCCGATCCAGCTTTTCCCCGCGACCAGTGAGCGCGAGAAAGTCAGCCTCAACCAGATCAACGCCGAGACTGGCAACCGCATCCGCTACCGCAAGGTCGACGAGCACTCCGGCGAGGAAGTCGAGCAGCAGAATATCGTCAAGGCCTACCAGGTCGAGAAAGGCCAGTACATCGAGATCAGCGACGAGGAGCTCGAGGCGGTCGCTCTGGAAAGCAAGAAGACGATCGAGATCGACGAATTCGTGCCGCGGTCGGAGATCGACGAACTCTACTTCATGCGTCCTTATTACATTGTGCCGGACGGCGACGTGGGGCAGGAGGCCTTCGCCGTCATCCGTGAGAGCATCGCGAAGATGGACAAGGTCGCGATCGGCCGCGTCGTGCTGACTACGCGCGAGCATGTGATCGCGATGGAGCCGCGTGGCAAAGGCCTTATGGGCACACTGCTGCGCTACCCCTATGAGGTGCGCGACGAAAAGGAATATTTCGACGATATTCCGAACATCAAGGTCAAGAAGGACATGCTGGATCTCGCCCAGCACATCGTTGAGACAAAATCAGGTCACTTTGAGCCGGAGTCATTTGAGGACCATTACGAAACGGCGCTACGCGAGCTGATCGAGAAGAAATCGAAAGGCATCAAGATCGAGGCACCGAAGCGCGGCGAGCCCGCCAAGGTCATCAATCTCATGGATGCATTGCGCAAGAGCATTCGTACCGAGCAGGTCTCCAGCAAAAAGCCGGCGAAGGCGAAGCGTGGCAAGAAGCGCATCGAGGGCCAGCGCGAGATGCTGTTTTCGATTTCCGGCAAGAAGCCGGCAAAAGAGGCGGCAAGGAAAACCGCGCGTGCGAGTGGGCGCCGCAAGGCAGGATAGCTTACTGTCGTCCTAATCCGGCTTGGCGCACCCCTTCCATTCCGCCGATCGGACTGGCTACGATGGACACAGCGTGATCTGTGGCCGGTGGGGGGACGATGAGGCGGCGCGACTATCAGACGCCTGCATTAGTGGACCCGATAGGCGACGTACGCCGCCTGCGGCAGAAGCATCGCGATCGGTTGCTGACGCTGCTGACGATATTGCTCGTTCTGACGATATTTGTATTCGCGCCGCTTCAGGCGGTGGACGTTTTTATTTTTCAGGGCTTTGCGATTGCCGTCCTGCTGGCGATCATCGGGGGCATGGTCATTATCTCCGACAATCCAGTGGCATTGGTCGTGATGTCGATCTGTCTTGCTGCGAATGTCGTCGTTTTCCTGGTGCGCCTTTTTTACCCCCCATGGCCCTATAACCTCTACCTGTTGGCTGCGGCCTGGCTCGTCATCGCGACCACCCTCGGAATCGTGGTCGCTCAGGCTGTATTCAGGCGCGGCCGCATTACCTACCACCGGATTGTCGGCGCGATCCTGCTGTATCTGCTGATCGCCGTTGTGTTTGGATCGTTGTTTACGCTTGTCGGGTTGTCGGTTCCGGATGCATTCAAAGGCATAACGTTCGAAGACAATCCAGCGTTTGCCAACTCGGTCTTTTATTTGAGCTTCGTCACGCTGACATCGACGGGATATGGCGACATCGTTCCCCTGCACCCGATTGCGCGGAGCCTGTGCAATCTTGAAAGCGTCATTGGGCAGCTTTATCCGGCGACGCTGCTGGCGAGACTTGTGACGCTCGAACTCAGGCAGCGCAGCCCGTAGGAGGTGCGCGACGTGAATGGGAGGGCTAAATGTCCAGTTCTTATGTAGCGGTGTCGGCGCTGATCTTTGCTATCGTGGCGTCGGTGCATCTCGCGAGGTTAGTCAAAGGTTGGCCGGTGCAGGTCGGGTCTTTTGCCGCGCCGATGTCGGTATCATGGATTGGTCTGTTAGTTTCGGCGCTGCTCGCAATCTGGGGACTTATGCAACTTAGCCATTAGGAGCTAGCAGCGCTTGACGGACGCGCGCGATCACGCCGCCCCATGTACGTGACTGATCCTGGCGGAAAAGGCGGGCCGTCGGGTACCAGGGACTGTCGTCACGGCCGAGCAGCCACCGCCAGTCGGGGAAATAAGTCAGCAGGATCCACACCGGCTTTCCCAGTGCGCCCGCAAGATGCGCCACGCTGGTATCGACCGAGATGACCAGATTCAATTGCGATATCAGCGCTGCAGTATCGGAAAAATTCTCGAGCGCGTCACCGGAGTCAAGTATATCGGCACGCGCCTTGAGAAAGGCGGCATCCTCTGCGCGAACGTCCTTCTGCAAGCTCACAATCGTCGCTTCCGCAGCCAAGGCGTCCAGCAATGGCAGGAATTCGTGCAGGCCGATCGATCTTTCCCGGTCTCTTTCGTGCCCGGGGTTACCCGACCACACCAGGCCGATCCGGGGGCGAGGTTTTCCCTCCAGCCGCGATTGCCACGCCGTGACGTGCTGCGCCGGCGCGGACAAATATCCAGTGGTCGAAGGAATTGTCTCGAGCCGCGTTCCGAACGCGAGTGGAAGACCGACCAGCGGACAATGCAGATCGAAAGCGGGAAGGGGATCGCCTTTCGGCACTATTTGCCCTCCGCTGCCAAGCGACGTCATCAGCGTCTGCAGTGTCTTCTGGACTTCGAAAATAATGCGCGCACCACGCGCGGCGACCAGCGGCACATAACGGCAGAACTGGATCGTATCGCCCAAGCCCTGCTCGCTATGGATCAGGATGGTCTTGCCGGCGATCGGATCCCGGCCGTTCCAGGCGGGCTGGGAAAAATTCCGCTTCGTCGGGATGACCGATTTCTTCAGCCAGCGCCACTCGTAGTGCGACCAGCCACGCTCGAAGTCGCCGGTCAGTAGCCGCAGCGCGGCCGCGTTGCAATGGGCCATGACGTGCTTGGGTCGCAGGGCCAGGGCGCGGTCATAGCTTGCCAGCGCTTCGTCATATCGCTCCAGCTCCCGCAAGACCTGGCCGCGGTTGTTGTGCGTGTCGGCATGATTTGGCTGCAGCGCGATGGCGCGGTCGTAGCTCGCGAGCGCTTCCTCGTAGCGCTGCAGAGGTTTCAGCGCGTTGCCGCGATTGTACAGCGCGTCGGGATAATCCGCGCGCAGGGCGAGGGCACGATCGAGGCTCGCCAGCGCTTCGTCATAGCGTCGCAACTGTGTCAACGCGCTGGCCAGATTACAATGCGCGTCGGCAAAATCGGGCCTGATGGTGAGCGCCTTGCGGTAGCTTTCGATGGCATCCTCATGGCGCCCGAGTGCCGCAAGCATGGCGCCGCGATTGCTGTGCGCCTCGAAAAAATCCGGCTGCAACTGGATCGCGAGATCGAAACTTTCGAGAGCCTTTTGGTGCTGCTTCAGCGCGTTGAACGCGAGGCCGAGATCGAAGAACTCTCGCGGCGTCGGTGCGCGTGAGGCCGTGGCGGCCCCGATCGGCGGCTCATTGCGCGTTGCGGGCGAGGAAGGCATGCGGGAGGAACCTTCCCGCATCAATTAGATGATCGCTTCTGATTCGGCCAGAACGGTGCGCTAGTGCTCCAAAAGGCGACCCGGGAACGATTAAGTGCGTTCTCCGATGTAGTGGTGGGCGGCGCCAAGCAGTTGCACCGCTATGCCCGCGCGCTACGATCCTCGATAAGATCAATGGAGTTTGAAAAGGGGAGACAAATTATGAAACGCTATTTTGCGCTCGCGCTGGCCGCAGCGGCCGGCGGTTTTGCGGCCACGGCGGTGAGCGGCCTGTACGCTGCGACCGTGAAGCCGATCTTCGTTGTCATGGAAATTGACGAGGTAACCGACGCTGACGGATTCAAGAGCAGCTTCCAAAGAAGGGACGTGCGTACCGCGGTGGAAGCCATGGTGGAGGATGGGCGTTACATCGTGCGCACCGAGAACGCGATTGCTCTCGACGGGACCCCGCCGAAGTCTTTCGTCATCATCTCGTTCCAGAACATGAAGAAGGCAAAATCCTACAACGACAGCATGAAAGAATTAACGGCTGCCCGGCTCAAGACGACGAAGTCGCGCTCGTTCATAGTTGAAGGCCTTTAGAAATCGGGGCCGTTTCGGCCCATCGCAAGTCCTCGTTGCGACTGATCTTTACGATTGCCCTTTCAATTGGCTGACTTCCGGCGATACGATGCTTTCCCCGGGGGGTGAGCGACGGAGGGATAGCCAATGTCAGCCTGGCCAAAACGCATCAGCCGCTACTGCTTCATGGCGCTCGCGGCGCCATTGGTCCTCTCGTTGCCAGTGCACGCGCAGGGTCAACAGCAACCTCCACCGCAGGCGCAACCACAGCCGGAGCAGCAACCTCTGAGCCAGCAGCAGCTCCAGCAGCTGGTCGCACCGATTGCGCTTTACCCGGATGCGCTGCTGGCGCAGGTCCTGGCCGCATCGACCTATCCGCTCGAAGTGACATTGGCGGCGCGTTGGGCGGAGAGAAATCCGAACGTCAAGGGTCCGGACCTTGAAGCGGCGATGCAAAAGGAGCCGTGGGACCCGAGCGTCAAGGGTTTGACATCGGTGCCGCAAGTGCTCGCGATGATGAACGAGAAGCTGGACTGGACAGCCCAGCTCGGCGAAGCCTTCCTGGCCCAGCCCAACGATGTGCAGACGGCGATCCAGGCGCTGCGCAAGCAGGCGGACTCGACCGGCAACCTGAAGTCGGGCAAGGAGCAGAAGGTCAGACGGGTCCCCGCGCCGCAAGGCACGGGGTACGCAGGCCCGCCCGAATACTATGTCATCGAGCCGCTGGAGCCGGATTACGTTTATGTGCCGGTCTACGATCCGGTCGTCATTTACGGGCCCGGCTACTGGCCGCCGGCCTATGCGCCGTTTTTCTGGCGCCCGAGCTGGTGGGTGGCTGGCCCCGTGATCGCGTTCGGCGCGGCCGCCTTCGTCGGGCCTGCGCTATGGTACCGCTACAACTGGGGACATCCCGGCTTCGCCGCGATCCAGACCAATCCCGCCCTCTACAGCAAATTTAACAGGGTCGCTGTCGCTCCCGGCGCCGCGCAGGCCTGGAAGTTCAACGCAGTGCATCGCAATACGCAGTTCAAGAATACGAATCTTCAGAAGCAGTTCGGCAATGTCGGCACGAGAAACCTTCAGGGCGTCCAGACCTTGCGCGGGCCGCAAACCGGCACGCAGCTCGGCAAAGGTGCGCAGGGCATTCAGGGCGTGCAGGGAGTCCAGGGCGGCAAAAACGTCCAGGGAATCAAGACGGGCAAGACCGTCAACATCCAGAACAACAAGACGATTCAAACGAGCAAGACGATCCAGACCAACAGGACCATTCAGACCAACAAGAACATTCAGGGCAACCGCGTGCAGGGCGTGAAGACGAGCAATCGTGTCCAGGCGGTCGGCGCGGGCAACAAAGGTGGCAACAAAAGTGCCGGCAAGCTCAAGAAGCATCCCTGACCGCTCGGTTCGGTCACTGGCCCTTCAAGGGCCCGGCCCGAACCGGTAAGATACTTGCCGCGGGCATCGAGGGGCGCGATGAGGCGGCGCGAATTCATTTTGTTGGTCGGCGGCGCTGCATTGGCGGGCCCGGGCATCGTTCACGGCCAAATCACCGGAAAGCAATCGGCAAGGGTGGGCGTTCTCTGGCACGCCGGCAGTGCCGAAGAGGAAGGCACCAACTTCAAGGCGCTTGTGAAGGGCTTTGCCGATCTTGGTTCTGCGGAAGGTCGATCCATCACCCTGGAGCATCGCTTTCCGAGCGAGCGCGCCGATCGCTTTCGCAGCATGGCCTCCGAGCTCGTGGAATCCAAAGTCGATGTGCTGGTGGCCATTGGCGCCAACAGCGCGCCTTATGCGAAGGCTGCGACGTCAACGGTCCCGGTTGTCTTCGCCCTCGTGCCCGATCCACTGGGTGCCAATCTGGTCAAGAGCCTGGCCAGGCCGGAGGCGAATATCACCGGGTTTTCAAATTCCGCGAGCGATCTCATTGGGAAGCGACTGGGTTTGCTTAAGGAGGTCATCCCGGGGCTTTCCAAAGTTGCTTTGCTGGTCAACACGAATTCCCCGCTCGCATCCGGCTACGAAACGGCCGTCAATAACGCGGCCAGCGGCTTGGGTCTGACTGGCGCGGCATTCAAGTGGAAATCTCCCGACGAATTGAAGCCGACGTTTGCCGCGATGAAGGCTGCTGGAATTCAAGCCGTCATGTTCAATCCCGACGGCTGGGCCTTCACCTATCGCGATCTGATTTCGAAGCTGGCGTTGGAAAGCCGGCTACCGCTCTCTGCCTATTCCAGGCAGACTCTGGCTGCCGGCGCGCTCATGTCGTATGGTGTCGATCACGACGCGATCTTGTATCGGGTCGCTATATACGTGAGCAAAATCTTGAAGGGCGTGAAGGTCGAAGAGCTGCCAATCGAGCAGCCGACCAAGTTTGAATTTCTGATCAATCTCAAAACCGCGAAGGCGCTTGAACTGGCAATTCCGCCATCAATGTTGTTGCGCGCCGATGAAGTGGTCGAATGATTCCCTTATACCGATTCGAAGATGACGCCGATCTTGTTGTCGGTTCGCCATTGTGAGCGGCAACGGCGGGCAATGCCATCGACCACCAGATCGAAATGTTGCGGCAGTCCGAAGGTAGTGGATACCTGCAATGCCGCACCGGCCTTCGTGAAGTTGCGCACCGTACATTCGAGCTTTGGTGCTTTCTCGCCCAGGACGATAAGGCCGCCCTTGAGAGTTCGGCCGCGGAAGGACACGCGTCTTTCGGTCATCGCGGGCCCACGCCTCGCGCAAAATGATCGGCGGGCGATTGCTGCTTCGCGAGCTCCGCATAACATTCGGCCAGGCGCTGCAATTCGGCCCTTTGCGCGGGCGCGCGTTCACTGACGGCGCGCAACGACAGCCCTTCGGCGAGCGCCCGGAAATGATCAGCGAGGGTGTATTGGTCAACCTTTCTCATGTCGGGCGAATTAACAGACGGAAATTTGCACTCCGCTAACCGCGTATCGCGTTTTCGGGGTGCCGAAGTAAGCAGATTTTAATGTCAGAAACCGCGCGCCTTGCTGCGTCGCGGGCCTTAACAGGTGACGGCTGTGATTTGAATTAACCGTTTAAGCCCGCCGAAGGAAGAGTCGCGTATCAGTTGGCGACATGCGCAAGTTCATTGTCTGCCTTGTTTTGGGGCTGTCGTTTTTGCCGGGCGCCGTGCCTGCGCAGCCATCGCGGCCGCTCGCGTTCAATCCGGTCCGCAGCCTGACGACCTGGTACACAGATCGCACTCCAGTGGATATCGAGGTTGTCGGCGGGTTTGACTCGAAAAGCGTTCTCAGAATCCGCCTCGAGCGTGCCTTTGTTCAGTACCTGATAGCGCGCGAGACAACGATTGTCTCGTTCGGTCTCGATAAGGATACGGGCCTTCCTGCCTCGCTCTTCAGTGCTGTTTCTCCCCAAGGTGAGTTGGACCGCATCCCCGGCGTCCCGTCAGTTCCGGTTCCGGAACGCCTGACGCGATTGCTGAACATCAAGATTGCAAGCAATTCGTCGGCTTTGTCACTGCGACAGACGAGCGACCGGCTGCGGACATGTGCCGGCGAGCCTGAGGACAAGGATCTGCTTGCGTTCAACGTGGACAATAGCGGCCGGTGCCGCCGCTCATCCTTTCCGGGCGGGAGCCGCCATATCGCGAAATACGATGACGACCTTTTGCTACCGATCCAGTGTCATGAGCCTGGCTTTCGCGGCGCAGGCTGCAGAGTTCGCTTTCCATTCGAGGGGTTCAGCGTCGAGGTGGCCTTTCACCAGAACCATCTCTCGCACTGGAGAGAGATTGTGGACCACGCCGCCGCCTTCTTGAGGTCGAAGCAATACCGCGCTGGATGAAGAGTTAAGTTGCGCCCGCCCGCGCCCGCGTTACGATCCCGGTAACGGGATTTGCCGGGAGGTTCCAATGAGTTCGCTGAGCGGCAAGGACGGCCCGCGCATTCGGCACGACGCCGGAGCATCGCACCCTTATGAAACAATCGGGGTCGACAAGCTGACCCCGATCATCGGCGCGGAGATCGATGGCGTTGATCTCGCCAAGCCGCTGTCGAACCGGACGGTAGACGAGATCCACCGCGCGCTGGCCGAGAACATCGTCATCTTCTTCCGCGACCAGCACATCTCGCCGCAGCAGCATCTCGCCTTTGGCCGGCTGTTCGGCGAGCTGCACGTCCATCCAGCAGCCCCGCACGAGCCGGGCGAGCCGGCGCTGATGAAGATCTATGCCGACAAGAACAGCCCCCGTGCGAACGGGGAGGGCTGGCACACCGACGTGTCCTGCGATCTCGAGCCGCCGATGGGCAGCATTCTTTATATCAAGCAATGTCCTCCGCACGGTGGCGACACATTGTTCGCGAGCATGTACGCCGCCTACGACGCGCTGTCGGACCGCATGAAGACTTATCTCAATGGGCTGACAGCGGTTCACGATGGTGAACTGGTCTATCGCGGGCTTTACGCCAACACCGGCGTTGCCGACAAACCGAGCTACCCGCGCGCCGAGCACCCGGTCGTGCGTACGCATCCGGTGACGGGAAAAAAGGCGCTCTATGTCAATCGAGGCTTCACGTCCCATATCGTCGGCATTCCGCGTGACGAGAGCGACGCGATCCTGAGCTATCTCTATCAGCACGCGGAAAATCCGCTGTTCCAGTGCCGCTTCCGCTGGACCGAGAACGCGATCGCCTTCTGGGACAATCGCTGCGCGCAGCACCGGGCCATGTGGGATTACTGGCCACACACGCGTTCGGGCACGCGGGTCACCGTTAAAGGCGAGCGCCCGATCTGATGGGCTGCCAAGCAACTTTCTAGACAGTCACCTCCGGAATGGAACTGGAACCTGCGGCCCATGTTATCGGGCATGCGGGCGACGTTGTTCCACAATCCCACGGCCGGGCATAAAGCGACCAAGGATGACATCCTGGCCGCGATGAAGCTCGCCGACTTCGACGTCCGTTACGTCTCGGTCAAGGATGACAACTTTGAGCAGGCCTTCGAAAAGAAGGCCGACCTCTTCGTCATCGCCGGCGGCGACGGCACTATCACCGAAGTCCTTACCAGGCTACCCGACCGTGCGATGCCGGTGGCTTTGCTACCACTCGGCACCGCCAACAACATCGCGCGCTCGCTTGGCATCGCGGGCACGCCGCAGGAATTGGTCGAGACCTGGAAGATCGATAACACCCATCCGCTTGATATTGGAGTGGTGAAGGCATCATGGGGCACCTCCCGGTTTCTGGAAGGATTCGGGGTCGGCGTGTTCGCCGAATTTCTCAAGGCGGCGGACAAGAGTGAGAAGGCCAAAGGGGGCGATAAAGCCAAAGGCGCCGACAATCTTCGCAGGGGCCGCGCCTTGCTCGAAAAACAGATCAAGGGCGCAAAGCCCATCGAGCTTTCCATCAAGATCGACGGCAAGGCATTCAACGGCGAGTTTCTCGGCGTCGAGGTCATGAATGTGCCCTTCACCGGCCCCGGGCTGCCGCTGGCGACCAAGGCGCACGTCGCTGACGGATTGCTCGACGTCGTCTGTTTTGATGCTGCGCGCCGCCGTGATTTTGAAAAGTGGCTCGATGCGCCGCAGGATGAGCAGGCGCCGGTCACCACGCGGCAGGGAAAAATCATCGAGCTTGTCTGGGCCGATACCGCCAATCGTCTTGACGATGAGTCTTACGGCAATCGCGACAAGAAACAGGTGGCCGAGATTGCCTGCGAGAAGGACAAGCTCAACGTCCTCATTCCCGTGAAGCATCCGTCGCAAAAAGCCGTTGCGAAATGACCGAAGCCGCCGAAGACATCGACGTTTCGGAACTGGAGGAAATCGAGCGGATAGCGGTCGAACTCGCAACGCTGGCCGGCGCCGAAATCCAGGCTGCGCTCGGAAGCATGATAGCTGTGCGCTACAAAGGTGAGTCACCGGAGAAGACGCTGTGGCGCGATCCGGTGTCCGAAATCGATCAGCGCGTCGAAACCTTGATCCGCGGCCGGGTTGCCGAGCGATTCCCTGGACATGATGTCATCGGAGAGGAAATGGTCGAGCGCCCGGGGCGCGCACATGACTGTGTGTGGACCGTCGATCCAATCGACGGCACCACTAACTTCGTCAACGGCTTTCCGATGTTCGCCGCTTCGATCGGCGTATTGCGGCGTGGACGGCCGGTTGTCGGCGCTGTCTGGTGCTCGACCGGTCACGCGCTGCGGCCCGGCGTCTATCACGCCAGCGTGGGCAGCAAGCTTCGCTTTGAGGACAGCGATGTGACCCCGAAGCTCAATCCGGCCGTGCGGCGGCGCCTTGCGGGCGTGCCGGTAGTGACGGCGAACGACAAGAATTGGGAAACCCGCAAGACGGGCTCGGCGGCCATCGAATGCGCGCTGGTCGCAGCGGGCATGTTGCGGGTCGCCCGCTTCGACAGCCCGAACATTTGGGACGTCGCCGGCGGCATCGTCCTGGTCAAGGCCGCTGGCGGCACGGTCCGCCAGCAGCGCGGCGGACAATGGGAAACGATGCAAAGTTTTGTGCCGGAGCAGCCTTCGGTGGGCGGCGAGGCGGATCTTCGCTTCTGGCGCCACCCGGTGATCGTCGGCGCGCCGGAAGCGGTCGAGCGCATGTGCGCCGGCTGAGCAGCCCGCCCAGGCAAAAAAACGGCTTGAATCGTCGCGGCATCGCCTCAAGCGTTCCGCGTTAAGGTTTATTTCTCACGGTAAACACGACATCCGATTGAGCGGCGGTGCGTCGCGGCTAGGATTCGGCCCGAAACGGTTGATCCGCCATGCCGCGTATGATCGCAAGCACGCTCAACGTTTTTCGGGCGCGAGCCACCAAGCAAAGGCCTCCCTATGAGGAGGTCTGGCATCTGTGGTCAGTGCTCATTCCAAGGCGGTCGATCACAGGCCGCCTGGTGCGGGGCACGGTCCTGCGCCGCCGTGACGACGGCCGGTGGATCTACAGGAAATATACCGAAGGCGTCGACGGTGCCAATCGCTCGGCGCAGCTGCAGCAGCCTGCCTCCCGGAGGCACCCATGAGAGTCCCGAAAATCAAGGCCGCGACATTTGTCCCACTTGCCGGGATCGCCGTGCTTGTCGCGCTCTCCGCCGACGTCGGGAAAATGCATATTGGCTCTCCGGGCGCTGGTTGCGACGACGGGGACCGGTGTAAAGCCGTCGCCACGACTGTCCAGCCGCCGGTCGCCGCTCATCACGGCCGCAGGTCCGACGCCAACGGCAATGCGGCCGGTTTTGTCATATCGTCGAAGACGGGGGCACGCGCGCGCGTTGGTATCCGCTATGCCGCGCGGTTCCAGGCCTATATCGACGATCTGGAAAACAATCACGGCGCGCGCGTGCTGTTCATGGGTGGAATTCGGCCCGGCGGCTGTTCGCCGTCCAGCGAGCATCCGTGCGGAAAGGCGCTCGACGTCTGCCAGCTGCGGCGCGGCGTGGTCGATTCGCGCTGCAAGTTGCCCGGACGAGCCGCGCTCGCTCAGATCGCCGCTTCGCACGGTCTGTTCGAAGGCGGACGCTGGTGCAATTCCGATTATGGCCACGCACAGGTCAGTGTGACGCGGTCCTGCGGGGAGTCCCGCAGCCATATCGCGCGGAAAAATAACTCGGCTCCCGACGCATGGGCGCAAAACACGCCCGCGCTTACAACCTCTTATTGATGGAAGATCGGCCGAACAAACGCCTCCGCAGCTTGTTGGTCTGCGGAGGTGAGAAAAATGATATCTGCTGCCCGGAAGATGCTGGTGGATACCACGCTGTCCTTTATTGACGACGAAGCCTTGAGCCGCGGCGCTGCCATCGCCTTCTATGCAATTACGTCCCTTGCCCCGGTACTGCTTATTGTGATCGCGGTCGCGGGCCTGGTCTTTGGACAGGAGGCCGCTCAGAACGCCATCAGCGGGCAGTTCAGTGCGCTTATGGGCAAGCAGGCTGCCGACTTGCTGGAGTCTGTGATTGCAAGCGCGTCCGCAGAGTCATCCGGCGTGCTGGCGACGATAGTCGGAATGGTCACCTTGATCGCGACAGCATCCGGCGTATTCGGCGAGATGCAGGCCGCGCTGAACACAATCTGGAAAACGCGGTCGCGGGGGACAATCCTATCCCGTTTGGTGCGCGCCCGTATCGCAAGCCTTGGGTTGGTAGGAGCTCTTGGCTTTCTGTTGATTGTTTCGCTCGCCGTGAGTGCCGGCCTGACGGCTTTCGCCAACCACCTGGATACGCTGCCGGTCGGCGCGTTGTTTTTGTCCGTGCTCAATTTCGCGATCTCGTTGCTGCTCTTCGCCGTTTTATTCGGGGCGATATACAAAGTCCTGCCCGATCGTACGCTTCAATGGAAGGATGTGGTCGTTGGCGCGCTCATGACGTCTGTTCTCTTTAATCTCGGAAAGACAGTCATCGGTTGGTACCTCGGCAGCAGCGCAGTCGCTTCCAGCTACGGCGCGGCCGGTGGTCTTATCGTACTTTTGCTGTGGGTCTACTACTCGGCCCAGATTTTCCTGTTCGGAGCCGAGTTCACGAAAATCTATGCAAATGCGCACGGAAGCAAGCGAAAGAGACCTGTTGCCGGTTGACGATGATGCGCAGGGCCGGTCTGACGGGCCGGGTGGGTGCCGATTTCAGCGCCAGGGAATTGAACCAGAATCGGAGTTCCGCGTTGAACTCCGCACGCGCCCGGTGGCAACCGGTCGCAACAGGGAAGATGGACGCAGCTGATTTTGCCGGTTTCTGGCTGCGACACCAACGCATCGGTACGCGTGACATCTAACCTGTTCCGGGCACGTGCACCTTTGGTTATTTCATTGGGAGCGGGCTATGTCGGTCGGCACAATTATTCTGATCATTCTGGTGATCGTACTGCTGGGCGGTTTCAGCGGGTTTGGCGGCGGGCCTTTTTACGGCACGGGCTACTACGGTGGCGGCGGCCTCGGCCTGGTGATCGTTATTCTTTTGATCCTGGTGCTGCTGGGCAAGCTCTAAACGAATATCCGCGGTGGCTGCCGGCGGGTGCGCCCGCAGTCGGTGCTTTGCGGGAACATGGACGATGACGGCGAGTTGAAAGGCGTTACCTTTTCGATCTCGCAGGTCATCAATGAGCAAAGCGCCGCGTGCCCGCGCAATCCGCAAACAAGCCCAACGCACGGCGGCGCGCGAAAGAGCGATCCAGCGCAGGATCGACCGCAAGGACAAATCCAGAGGCAAGCCAGCCAGGAAAGCGCGGGCGATGCAGGCCGGGACGCGCAAGTATCCGGTCCCAAAATTTCCGCGCCAGCACCTGCGTAAGCCGGGCCGCGAAGCCGATCTCGCGCTCGCCCCGATGTATGAGGCGCCCGACTATCGCGGCTCCGGAAAGCTTCGCGACAAGGTTGCCCTCGTGACCGGTGGCGATTCCGGCATTGGCCGCGCCGTCGCCGTGCTGTTCGCGCGCGAGGGCGCCGATGTCGCCGTCGCCTATCTGAATGAACACGATGATGCCGAGGAGACGAAGCGGGCTGTCGAGAAAGAAGGTCGCCGCTGCATCACGCTGTCAGGCGACGTGGCGGATCCGCGCTTTTGCAGGGCCGCGGTGAAGAAGACGGTCGAGACTTTCGACAAGCTCGACATTCTCGTCAACAATGCGGCATTCCAGGAGCACGTCGGAAAGCTCGAGGATCTTTCCGACGAGCATTTTGATCGCACGATCAAGACGAATCTTTATGGCTACTTCAATATGGCAAAGGCCGCCGTACCCGTGATGGAAAAAGGCGGCGCGATTGTCATGACCGGCTCGGTGACCGGTCTGTTCGGCAGCAAAAATCTGCTTGACTATTCGATGACGAAGGGCGGCATCCATGCTTTTGCCCGCTCGTTGTCCATGCATCTCGTCGATCGTGGCATTCGCGTCAACGTGGTTGCGCCCGGGCCCGTGTGGACGCCGCTCAATCCGGCCGACCGGTCAGCCAAGGCAATCCAGACGTTTGGCGCCGACACGCCGATGCGGCGCCCGGCGCAGCCGGAGGAGATCGCGCCGGCTTTTGTTTTCCTCGCAGCACCTAGCTGTTCGAGCTACATCACGGGCGAAGTGCTGCCCATCATCGGCGGCTATTCGGGCGGATAGCTCGTAGACCAAGCCCCCTTCCAGCCTGCCGATGTGTGCTGCTACCATGCCGTGTCTTCATCCCCGGGGGGCGGGGCGCGGTGAGGCGACGCGACTTCATCAGTCTACTCGGTGCTGCTGCGGCGTGGCCGGTTTGCGCGCGCGCGCAATCAGGCAAGACGTCGCGGATCGGATTCCTCGGCACCTCGTCGCTATCCCAGGAGATTCATCTCGTCGATGCCTTCCGGAAAAAGCTGCGCGAGCTGGGGCATGTCGAGGGCAGCACCTTCGCCATCGAATTCCGCTGGGCCGAGGGGCGGGACAGTCGCCTCGCGGCTTTGGCAGCCGAGTTGGTTCGTCTCAAGCCGGATGTGATCGTAACCGCGGGGACGCCCGGCTCGCTCGCAGCCAAGCGGGCAACCAGCACGATCCCGATCGTGTTCGCATCGAGCGGCAATCCGGTGGCGGCCGGTCTCGTTCCAAGCTTCTCGCGGCCGGGCGGCAACATCACAGGGTTCACCGTTTCCGGACCGGAGCTGGAGGGCAAACGCGTCCAGCTGTTGAAGGAAGTGGTCCCGCAGCTTTCGCGCGTGGCGGTGGTGTGGAATTCGGCCAATCCTGCAATTTTCGATTTTTACCAGCAGACGCGCGCAGCCGGCGCCGCGCTTGGTTTTGCCGCCGAACCGAATATCGAGCTCAGTCACGCCGACGGGTTTAACGCCGCTTTCACGACGATCGCCAAGGCAAAACCTGACGCCATGATCGTCCTGGCGGATCGCTTCCTGCTTGCGCACCGTTCGGAGATTGTGAATTTTGCGGCAGCCAGCCGATTGCCCGCGATCTACCCGTATCGGGCCTATGTCGACGCGGGCGGCTTTCTGTCTTACGCGCCGAACGATCTCGATCAGTTTCGCCGCACGGCGGTCTATGTCGACAAGATACTCAAAGGTGAGAAGCCCGCCGAACTTCCTGTGCAGGAGCCGATCAATTTTGAGTTTGTCATCAATCTCAAGACGGCGAAGGCGCTGGGTGTCCAGGTGTCGTCGCAACTCCAGCAACGCGCCGACGATGTGATCGAATAGCACTTAACGGACATGACGACTGCGCCGCGATTTGTCCGCTTGTGACCAAAGCGGACAGGGGGCGTGGTTCCAAATTGGACCTCAGTCCAACTCGACCCCTTCTTCAATGAGGCGAACAATTGCGTCGAGAGACTGGAGGACGAGCGAAGCGCCCAGAAGGGAGAGACACATGCTACGTACGACATTTGCAATCGCGGTTGCAGGCCTGATTTTTGTGGCAACGTCGGCGACCACGCAAGCTGCACCAGTTGCGCCGCTACCCACGGGCATTATGGCTGACTTCAACCTCTTGACGGACGCGTCATGGCGTCGGTGTTGGCGTGACCGCTGGGGTCGTACGCATTGCCGCCGCTGTTGGCGCGATCGCTGGGGCCGAGTGCATTGCCGTCGTTCATGGTGATTGTCTGTCAGTCGGCACTCTGGCCGCGGCCTCTTTCCGCGCCCTGATTTGAGTCGTTACTATGCCGTGTCCTGAGCCTTGGGGGCCGACATGAGACGCGGCGATTTCATTCTGCTTGTAGCCGGCGCTGTGGCGACGTGGTCGCTTGCAGGGCACGCGCAGAATTTACCAGCCGGCTATCCAGATCGTCCTATCACCTTAATCGTTCCCTACGCGCCCGGCGGAGGCAACGATGTGTTGGCGCGTGCAGTGGCTGAGCCCATGGGCAAGTCGCTCGGTCAGCGGCTGGTGATTGAAAACCGCGGTGGTGCCGGCGGTTCGGTCGGCACCCGCCAGGTCGCCAAGGCCGCGCCCGACGGCTACACCCTCGGGCTCGGCGGCACCGGCACGCTCGCCATCGACCCGACGCTGTATCCGAACGCCGGCTACGATCCGCGCAAGGACTTCGCGCCGGTCGGCTTGATCGCCACCAGTCCGCTCATAATCCTGGTAAACCCGTCGGTGCCCGCGCACAACGTGCAGGAGCTCATCGCGCTCGCCAAGGCGCAACCTGGCAAGCTGAATTATGCTTCGGCCGGCGCCGGGAGCGGCATACATCTCGGCACCGTGCTGTTCGCGGAAGCGGCCGGCATTGAGATCACGCATGTTGCCTACAAGGGCTCCGGGCCGGCGCTGACGGATCTGCTCGGCGGGCATGTGCAGATGTATTTCTCCTCGCTGCCGCCTGCGATCGGGCTGGTGAAAGAGGGTAAGTTGCGCGCGCTCGGGGTCACCGGCTTGAAGCGCTCGGCCTCGTTTCCCGATGTGCCGACCGTGGCCGAGCAAGGTCTGCCGGGCTTCGAAGCCGTGCTGCACTATGGCATCGTCGCGCCCGCCGGGACGCCGCGACCGATCGTCGACAAGCTCAACGTCGCGCTGCGCGCAGCCCTGGGCGATCCCAAAGTACACGGCCACATCGCGACCGAAGGCGCCGAGCCGTTGCCGACGTCGCCGGAAGAATATGCCGCGGACATTGACCGCGAGGAAACCAAATGGTCGGCACTGGTGAGGAAGTCTGGCGCGCAAGCGAAGTGATTTGCGTTAGCCCACGCCGAGCTCTTTGAAAATTTCTTCGTTGTGCTGGCCGAGTGCGGGCGGCGGCGTGTCGATGCGCGGGCCGCCGTGCGCAAAGGTAAACGCCCCGAGCGGCACGCCGAAACCGCCATCAACTCCGTTGCCGCCTGCGTGGTGATGGACAATTCCGCGGCTCTTGATCTGCGGATCGGCCACCGCCTCGCCCATGGTGCGCACGCGCGCCGCCGGCACGTGGCGCGCTTGCAGAAAGTTCTCCCATTCGTCCGCAGTGCGCATGAGCATGATCTCGCTCAGCACTTGCGCCTCACGTGTTCGGTCGGCTTCGCGCTCCTCATTGGTCTTCTTGATCATATCGGGTCGCTCAAGCAGAACCCACAGCCGGCGCTGTTGTCTTAGGTTGCTCGCGCCCAGCATCACCAGCCCGTCTTTGGTTTGATACGCGCTGTTGGTCGCATGTGGATTAAGGTTGCCGTTCGGTTTGGGGTGCACGCCGTTGCGCAAATATCCGGTCAGATGCGAGCTCATCAGAATGAGCGCTACGTCGAGCATGGCCATGTCGATGCGCTGGCCCTTGCCGGTGCGCTGCCGCTGGAACAACGCGGCAGACAGTGCGAAGGCGCCGGTCATTCCGGTGGCGTAGTCAACCGCGGGCGATCCGAACTTGACCGGATTGACCTCCGGCGTGCCGGTCATCGCCATAATACCGGAGGTGGCCTGGATCACGTGATCGTAGGCGGTCTGCACGCCGCGCGGCCCCGACTGGCCGAAAGCCGAGAACGACGCATAAATCAGGCGGGGATTGATCGCGGCAAGCGAGTCGTAGCCTAAGCCGAGCGCATCAAACGCGCCCGGCCGGTAATTCTCCACGAACACGTCGGCAGTCGCGACCAGTTTTTTCAGAATGTCGCGATCCCTCGCTTGCTTGAGGTCGAGCGTGATCGAGCGCTTGTTGGAGGCCTGGGTCAGGAATGCCGTCCCCATGTTGCGGCGGTTGAGTTCCTTATCCGTGCCGGCGCCGCGGCTCTGGTCGGGATCGTCTGGATGCTCGACCTTGATCACGTCGGCGCCCAGGATGGCCAGTTGATAGGCGGCGAACGGCCCCGCAAGCACATGGGTGACGTCGATCACTCGGATCCCTTCGAACGGTCGCATGCTGTCCTCCCGCGCCAACGGGGCCAGCATAACCGCTCAACGCGGGATCGGCTCAAGACCTTTCGCGTTGAACAGCGCGGCGGCGGACGGTGTGGCAAGAGTACCAACGAAGGCTTTGGCAGCAGCAGGATCCTTGGCGGCGTTGCCGACGCCTACTGCGAATACCGTGTAGAGCTGAAGCTCCGCCGGTAGTGGCCCCACATACTGAACGCCTTTGACGGGTAGCAGCTCGGGGATCTGTTGCACGGCCATCTCCGCTTCCCCGCGCGCGACCAATTCGGCGATGCGCCCGCTCGGGCCGAGGACTATCTTGTCGTGCATGGCGTCGGCGATGCCGAGTCGATCAAGCAGTGTCTCAAAATACAAACCGCTGGTTCCGTCCTTCGAGCGCACCAGCGAGCGCGCAGCGAGCAGCGCGTGCTTCAACGCATCTACAGTCGTGATGTCCGGCTTTGCTGCGCCCTGACGGACCGCGACGCCGAGGCCGGATCGGCCGATGTCTGTGCAGGCCTCGCGGTTGACCTTACCCTGTCGGGCCAGTGCATCGATCACTGGCCGCGTGGCGATCACTACATCGAACGCTGCGCCGCCTTCGATTCTGCGTTTGAGCACATTGGCCGGATCGTAATCGATCGCGAGGCTAAGCCCGCCCGCGCGCTCGAACAAAGGCCCGAGTTCGCACAGTACCTCCTGGACGGCGTGGGTGCTGAGGATTTTGATATCCGCCATCTGCAACCGTAGCAATTTAGGGGCGTAATGTCCGCTAAGGACCGCAAGCGGACATTCAGCTCAAATTGTCTACCGAGGTTGCCGAGCGACGCCGCGAGAACCTTTCAATTGGCCCTGCCCAATCTTTGTTTCCAGAGTTTGATGACTCCAGGCGGAAATTCACGACTTCCGACCCCGGTGCGTCGGCAGGCTTCTGGCCACATCTCAAGCAAGGAGTGGTCTTCGTGAAATAGTTCGCTCTGGGACGCCTGGTCGGCTTCAGAACGAGGCCATCGCTCGGCTGCCATTTTCAGCAGCTCGATGAGCGTCGCGACATCTTGTTCGTGGTTCATGACAACCCCCCTTCGTAAGTTGGGGCTAAGTTACCTGTAGGAACAAGTGCCGCTGTGTCGGGCATCACGAAAAGACGCGCTACAAAGGATGTTCTTGTGTTGGCCGTCACAAAAAGACGCTTTTGTGCGGTAACGAACTACTTCAGCCCGGTTCCGAATCTGCCCTATAACGATAGTGGGCAAGGGGGTTTCGGGGGCCCTAATGAAATCCTCGGTCATCAAACGGTCCATCGTCATCGATGGGCACAAGACCAGCGTCAGCCTTGAAGATGCCTTCTGGACTGACCTGAAAAAAATCGCGCATGACCGGCAAGTGACGCTGTCGGAACTGGTTACCAAGATCGACGTTGCGCGCGAACAGAGCAATCTGTCCTCGGCGATCCGCCTGTTTGTTCTTCGCCACTTCCGTAATGAAGACAACGGAATGGACGAAGCGAAATCTCATCCTTCCAGGGTGGGTGCTGAAAGAACACCGGCAAGCTAGCCTTAGCCCATCCGCGACGGTATCCGCGCCCTGTTCGCTTTTGGGTCAAACAAATAACGGTCGAAGATTTTGCGATGTCCGCTAGGCAGGTAGCGGACATGTTGCACGCGCGCGAAATGTCGCCAATGACCCGCAATGGCGCTACAGTCAAGGGTTTGATGCTGCCAAGCCCCTATCGAAGTACCCGTTTGAGCCGTTAAAGTCTGTCTCCTGAATTAGAGGCGGACATGCAGCGGCGCGCGTTCATCACTCGGCGGCGCGGTGCTTTGGCGGACCGCCGCGGGTTCGGCGCAGGCGACGACAAAGTGAGTGAATGACCCGTCGTCAATGCTGATCGGGGGATAGCCTGGAAAGATTTTGGCACTGGATTGTTTTCGCGGTGCCCGCCGCCATTCTGCTGGTAGCGGGACTCTTCATTTTTATAACGTTGCCTCCGCGTACGGTGACCATGGCGACCGGTCCCGCGGGCGGCGCCTATCATGAGCTGGGTCTGCGCTACCGAGAGATCCTGGCGCGATCCGGCGTCAGGCTTCGGCTGGTCAACACGACGGGCGGCCTCGACAATCTCGCGCGGCTTCGCAATCGCCGGTCGGGCGTGCACGCCGCATTCATCCAGGGCGGCACAACCACAAAAGAAGAGTCGCCAAAAATCGAGTCGCTCGGCACCTTGTTTTTCGAGCCGCTCTGGTTGTTTTATCGTAGCGGGATTGGCGAAGGCCTTGAGCGATACCGCGGCCGTCGCATTTCGATCGGCCCGGAAGGAAGCGGCGGCCGCGCGCTGGCGCTTGAGATACTGAAACGGACCAAGGTCGACGCCGTCGTCGGCGAGCTGTCGGGATTCCCGCCGCAGGAGGCGGCGGACAAGCTCATCGCCGGCGAGATCGACATTGCCTTTGTCGTGTTGGGCTGGGATTCGCCGGTGGTGCGGCGTCTCATGGCGGCGGATGGAATTGAGGTCGCCAGCGTTCCGCGGCCGGATGCGTTCGTCGCGCTCTATCCGTTTTTGAGCAAGGTCGTGTTGCCGGCCGGTGTCGCCGATCTCGCCGCCAACCGGCCGCCCGCGGATGTCGTTTTGCTCTCTGCCAAGGCGAGCCTTGCGGTCCGCAGCGACCTGCATCCGGCCATCCAGTATCTTCTGCTCAACGCCGCGGTTGCGATTCACTCTCCTCCGGGAATATTCCAGAAGGCCGGCCAGTTTCCCGCTGCGGAATCCGTCGATCTGCCGCTCAGCGAGGAGGCGCAGCGCTTCTACAAGAGCGGCCGGCCCGTTCTTCAGGCCTATCTTCCGTTCTGGATGGCGGCCCTGGTCGAAAGATTTCTGGTTGTTTTCGTTCCGGTTCTCGTTTTGCTTTATCCCGCGCTCAGGTTGCTGCCGCAGGGCTATGACTGGCTGATGCAGTCCAAAATTCGGCGCCTCTACGACGAGATGAAGGCGATCGAGCGTGAGCTGGCATCGGGACAGGAGCCCCGGGGCGTCCTCGACGCAAAGCTTGACCGGCTCTATCAAAGCGCGAGCGAACTGCAGCTGCCGGTCAAATACGCCAGCATGCAATATACCTTGCGCATGCATCTGGATCTTGTGCGCGCCCGTATTGCCGCGAGCGGCGCCGGAAAATAACCGCGCCGACGACAAAGGGCAGGGCGGGAAATAATTTCCTCAAGCCGGTCTGCGCGGGACAAGCAGGTTAGCTGTGAAAATTTGCACGGGCTGGTCATTCTGATTGAACGTCGTGGCTCGCAGCCGGATTACGCCCCGATCAGTTCGCACCTTGGATGGCCGAACCTCGAGCACTTCGCTCTCCACGCGCAACTCATCGCCTGGGCGGACCGGGCGCGGCCAACTCAGTTCTTCCAAGCCCATTCCGAGAATACCGTCAGCAGGCTCGAATTCACTCTCCACCAGGAGACGCATGGTCATGGCGGCTGTATGCCATCCACTTGCCGCAAGCCCTTTAAAAACCGACTTGCGGGCTGCCTCCTCGTCAAGGTGGTGAGGTTGCGGATCGAATTGCGATGCGAAAGCGAGAATCTGCCCTTTGTCGACCTGCAGCCGATCGGTCCGGTAAACCTGGCCTGCTGCGAAATCCTCGAGATATTGTTTGGTCATCCGGCAATCCCGTCACCCCGGGTCTGGAACTGCACCGAAATGCGCTAAATTTGCAAAAACTCGCGGCTTCAGTGACAACAAAGTTAGGGCAACTCACGCTGATCTGCTAGGTGGCCTGAGGAGCCCCTTAGCGGGCATCTGCCTGGCCGCGCGCCGACGAAAAGTCGGGACAATCTCAAGAAAAAATCCAGATCATCGTCAAGGTTGCCGTGAATCTGTCGTCGCGCTGTAACACACACGCGACATGATCCGGTCGCAGCTTGATGCGGCTGGCCTTGGACCCGTCCTCACAGTCTTCCGCGCCAAATTTGCTCTGCCTCCTCCAAAAGTCGGAGGCGGGATCGATTCTCCATGAAACGGATAGGGGATTTTAATGCGACAAGGTTTTCGCAATGCCGCTGCGATATTGTTTTTTGTAGCCGCATTCTCTCCGGCGCAGGCGCTGGTGATTGGTGTAGCTGATCCCGGGCAGGCCAACAGCATTCCGTTCGGCCAAACCTCAGGTGGCTTTGTCTACCAGCAGGTCTACAACGCGACGAATTTCAATGCGTCAATGAACATCAATGAAATTACGTTCTATAATTCGACGTTGCCGGGCGGCACTCCAATGACAGGACATTTTGATATCTATCTTTCGGAAACGACTGCTCAGGTTGGCGCTCTTCCCACCGATGTTCCCGCCGGCTTCCCCAATTCCGTCTCCAAGGTCTTCAGCGGCACCCTCCCTGCGGTTTCCGGAGGTCGTTTGGATTTCAACTTGCTCTCCTCGTTTCTCTACGATCCCTCTTTGGGCAACCTGCTCATGACGGTCGTATCTTTTGACTTCGCCCAGCAACCCAATCCGCTCTTTCTCGACGCAGACGTGAACGCGGGCACGATATTCAGCCGGCGCTTTTCTGCCGGGGGAGGCAACTCGAATATCGGGCTTGTAACGGGCTTTAATGACCCGGCCCCTACGCCGCTTCCCGCCGCGCTCCCGCTCTTTACCAGCGGGCTTGGCGCGTTGGGTCTCCTCGGCTGGCGCAAGCGGCGGAAGGCGGCTACCGCAGCCTGATCTATTCCTGATCGAATTTCGGAGAGACCGCCGCGAGGCGGTCTTTCTGTTTGCGCAGACCATGCCGATTTTTGTCCGCTGTCGGAGGGAAAGCGGACACGGCGGTTGCACTGCGGAATGTCTGCTTTTGTCCCAAAGCAGACATGTCAAAGCTTCGACCTCAGCCGATCGGCAACTCGGCGGGCGATCTCGGCCGGCGCCTCGTCAGGGATTGGAAACACTGAACTGACGTTGATCTCGCCAAGCACATAACTTTCGGAGCCGTCGGAGGTGGGCGGGCCGAGCATGAAGTCCGCGTCCCAGATCATCGGTAGGTCACGCCGCGGAATGTCCAGCAAGGAAGTCAGTTGTGGCGTCCACTCGTCTTCCATTACCCGGCGTAGGTGCTGGAAGCGCGGGTCGGCATTGGAGGTGTAGAGCCGCCGTCCCGCCTCAGCGCGTGCGGCCGACGCCTCGACCAGTGCCTTGACCTTGTGGTGGCCAAAGCCGGCGCAGCGGTCGCCTGCCATGTAGCAGCGCACCACACCTTCGCTTAGGCGCTCCTGGAACGGCTGATCGATTACGCAGCCGTCTTCGAAATACTCAAGGCATCGCTGGAGAAACTCGTCCAGCGCCAGCTCCTCCGACGCGTCCTTGGTCGCATCCAGCACGCGTACCGTTGGCCGGCTGTGTGGACTTGCTAGCGTCTCGACCTTCCAAACGCCTTGGCCGCCGTTGCCGCGGTTACGTTTGATCACGCGCGGGCCGGCTGCGAGCCGGGCGGGCAATTCGGAGCGCATCGCCTCGGGCGTTCGATAGAGGGCCGTGTCGCAACCCCAACTCATCGTGCGGGTACGATGGAGCACCTCCTTGGTGCCCATCTTGAGGATCACATCGGGATGGGCGCTCACCCACACGCCCCTCGCCGAGATCTCGCGGAGCAGGCCATCCAGTTTAGCGCGGTTGCGACCCTCGTGAATCGGATTGACCCAGACGAGCACGCCATCAAGCGTGGCGAGCTGTGCACGCACATCGTCAAGGACATCATCTTCATAAACCACCAGTTCCGCATCCACACCGACATCGGCGAGCGCCGCGAAGACGGCCTTGAACCGGCTGGTCTCTGGCGTGGCCCTGCGGCGCTCCACTTCATCGCCCCGCCATAAGAGGGCGACACGGCCGAGGCGAGCGTGTGACCTCATTTTCGTCCTCTCAAACCGTTGTTGTTGATGCGTTTTGAATGGGCGTCTTCAAGCTCGGCCAGCGCTTCGTAATGCACATCGTCGCGGGTGAGGCCGATGTCCCGGAGCTGACGCTCATCGAGATCGGCAAGGGCCCGCACCGTCTTTCTGCGTTTGCGCCATCTCTTGAACGCCGCGTGCAGTGCCAGCAGGCGGTTGATGGTCAGCAGGACGAGGTGGTTGTCCCGCAAAGGATCGGCTGCGGGAGACCTGGAATTTTCGTACTCGGCGAATGTGCCAGGCGGATTTCTGAATAGTGTTGACATTTGCTGTCTCCGAACTGCCGTCAGGCGTTGCCGGTAACGTGCGGCTCGCCGAAACGGGGCATGCGCAGAGCTTGGGCAAAATGCCTTGAAGCGGCCGGGTGACTGCATTGGACCCGACATGGATTTCTCCATTGCCGCCGCCGGAACTGGACCTATGGTGATCGACAGATCGCCAAAAGCCCTCGGCCCGACGTGTGGGCAAGGTGCAGTGCTTGGGCGATATGCCTTGAAGGAGCCGGGCGACTGCGATGTGGCCCGACATGGATTAGATGATACCAAAGACGACGCAAGTCAAGGTTGGCGTCACGCCATCCAGTTCGGCTTGCGATGGGTGGCAAGCCATGCGGCATGAAATCCAAATGCCGACATCACCAGACCAAGGATCATGACGATACCTGCCGAGAGGTAGCGCAGTTTTTGCGCAATTCGATCGAGCCACGGCCACGTTGTGCTGGCCTTCCTGGACGCCCAAGACGCGGCCACGCCAATGTAAACGAGCCGGCAAAAGGTTTTCGGCGACATGTCCGCTTCTGGCCCATGGCGGACATTGTACCCGCGCATGTCCGTTTTGACCCCAGAGCAGATTCGGACGCTCTCTCTGTGAGGCACTTCACAATGAGACGGTGGCGCCTCGCTGTATATTCTGACCAAAGCTCACCGTATGGACACGGGAGGTCAGTATGGGCGAGTGGGGTGCTTCCTGGTCTGATGTCCCAGGACATGTGTCATATGTTCTGATCGCATTTTCTTATTGGATGACGAACGTTTTTTGGCTGCGCGTCATCGCCGTTATCGGTCTTATTTTTGAGATTTTGTATTTCAGAATGTCCAGCGGTGACATGCACACAGGCATTGGCTGGGACGCTATTTTTATTGTCATCAACCTGTATCAGATATTCCGTCTGGTGTTTGACGAAGGTCGGCTGCGGTACATGAAGGAGTTGCACCTTCTGAGCCAGGGTGCCTTTGCGAGCTTGACCCGAGAGCAACTGGCGCAGCTCGTTAAAGTCGGAAGTTGGCGAACTCTCGAGCCAGGCACCCAGGTGACCCGGGAAGGTGAGCCGGTCAGGGAGCTGTTTTTGATCTGCGACGGGCAGATGGTCGTCGAGTCTCAGGGGCGAACAGTTACACGTTTGCATGGCGGCTCCTTGGTCGGCGAACTTGCGCTCCTGTCGGGTAGCGCGGCATCCGCGACTGTCACTGCAGAGCGCATCACGCGCGCTTTTATTTTGGAAATGGAAAAGCTGCGCAAGCTTGTTCGCGCTGACGATTTAATCGCTTCAGCAGTCGACCGTGTGGTCGGCCATGATCTGGCGGCAAAACTCAGAGCAAGTACGGAATTTAATCTCGCGGCATCTTGACCGGTCACCGTGCCGACACGGGCTAGACCTATCGGCCAGCTGATCTTCGCTCACCTTGCCGGACCGCCATGCATTTCCGAACGAATTCGGCTCGGTTTCTGCGTGCAATGTTTTTTTGTACGGACTCTGCTGTGCACGTCTGACGGTCTTGTTTGCGCAGCGCTCTTGCCGCTGCTCTTCTTTCACCCTGTCTATTGGCCATGCACGTCTTGACGAATTCGGCTCGATTTCGCCTTGCAATGCTTTTCTGCACGGATGCCGCTGTGCACACCTGGCGGTCTTGTTTACGTAACGCGCGACCAGACAACCCGGATGAGGATGTTAAGGATGTCTGCGCGACGGCGTCGAATGAAAGAACCAGCGTGAATATGCCGGCTAAAAGAAATACCACGTATCGCATTTTCAACTCCGTCCGACTACGCCATAAATACCGTTGGTTCAAAAGTATGCTCCAAAGCCCATCCCGATTTTAGATTATTGGCCCACGAAAATCATTTAATTGTCGGGGAAGGCAGGATTCCGCTACCCTAAAGATTGAACGCTGGAGAAGTGCCTATGAAACGAACGCGTTGCTCGCCGAATTTGGAATCGCGAAGCGGCTGCTGGTCAGGGCATCATGTAGAGCGTCAGACGCGCTTTTTGCGCGCTCCATCAATCGTCTGCTTCGCCTCGGCGCTTTGGATCAGTGGTGTCGCTGCGCCTTCCAGCACAATTGCCGGGACTCTGGATGACGTTCGCGCGAGAGGTATACTTATCTGCGGTGTAAGCGAAGGTCTTCCAGGATTTTCTGAGAAGGACGGTTCTGGCGTTTGGCGGGGATTCGACGTCGATTTCTGCAAGGCTATTGCGGCTGCCGTGTTCGGTGATGTTGCCAAGGTCGAATATCGGCCCTTGTCGGCAGAGGCTCGTTTCGACGCCCTCAAGAGCCGTCGCATCGACCTCTTATCGCGGAATAGTACCTGGACAATGTCGCGCGAGCTTGAACTCGGCCTTGCATTTGCCGGGGTCAGCTATTTTGACGGGCAGGGATTTCTGTTGCCTGCCTTGTATGGGGCAACCAGTCCGCTTCAGCTCGGCGGCGCTAAAATTTGCGTTGCTACGGGCACAACCTCCGAAATGAATGCGTCGCAGTTTTTTCAAAAGCACAATCTCAAGGTCTCCTTCCTGGCATTCACGGAGCGAGCGCAAGCGCATGCAGCATACGCCGAGAAGAAATGCGACGTTTTTACCGGCGATCGCTCCGGGTTGGCGGCAGAGAGGTCCTCACTGCCCTCGCCAGAGGACCATGTCATTCTGCGTGACGTAATCTCCAAGGAGCCATTGGGTCCCGTCACACGCGATGACGATTCGCGTTGGACCAGCCTCGTACGCTGGACACTTTTTGCACTGATCAATGCGGAGGAACTTGGTATCAACTCGAAATCGGTAGCGGCTGAGAAAGGTCAACAGGCGATGGCTTTGGGCCTACCAGCGGCGCGTTCGCTGGGCTTGCCGCACGACTGGCTCGTCAAATTGATTGGCGGCGTGGGCAACTACGGCGAGATTTTCGAACGTAACCTGGGGCCGGATACGCCCCTTAAGCTGAACCGTGGAATGAACGCTCTGTGGAATGAAGGAGGTCTTCTGTATGCGCCGCCCATGCAATAATCCGCGCCGACATGTGGCGGAAACCGGCTGGTGGCGATTGCCGCGCGGTTTACGGCCGAATGCGATCGCCCGACTTGCAACGGGCTTAGCTGTTTTCTGGTTGTCGTTGATTTGCCAGACCTCGCAGCCGCTGGCGCAGATCGTTAGCTCGCCCCGCGAGCTTGCGATCATTCGCATCAATGTGCTGGACCTCTTGGTCCACGAGGAAAGCCTGCCGTTACCGGTAAAACAGCGGCGCGATGCATTGTGGGAGTATTACCAAGTTTTCTCAGGCGAACTGCTGTGGCTTGGCAGCCACCGTCCTGATGAACTGCTGGCGCGGCTGCAAAGTGCTGCAAGTGATGGTCTCGATCCGAACGACTATCCCAGCAAACAACTTGCAAAGCTCACTGCCGCCAAATCAACAGACGACAAGCGCAGCCTGGCTTTGGTTGAGCTGTTTTTTTCGGCAGCTTTTCTTGAGTACGCCTCCGACATCAAAGTAGGGCGTTTCCTGCCGCGGAAAGTTGACCCGAATTTCTTCATCGAAGCGCGCACCATCGACCAGACGGCGGCTTTGAAAAGTCTTGCAACCACCGACAGCCTGGATCGGTTTTTCAGCGCGTGGCAACCTTCGAACCCCCGTTACGCTGCGCTTCGCGCTGCGCTCGTCAACTATCTCGCGCTTGCGGACAGGGGCGGGTGGAGCTCCGTGCCATTGGGCGAGTCGCTTAAGCCCGGTACGAAGGACCCCCGGGTGCCGGCCATTCGCACAAGGCTGAGGCTGACCGACGGCGTCAGGCCGTCATCGGTTGAACCGGAAATCTACGACGACGCGCTGACGGACGCCGTCAAGCGATTCCAGGCGCGTCAGGGTTTGGAAAGCGATGGCGTTATCGGTGCTTCCACGATTGTTGCGATGAATGTGCCGATCCAGGAGCGCATCCAAAGTATCGTCATGGCCATGGAGCGTCTGCGATGGATGCCGGAAGACCTTGGCCAGCAATACGTGATCGTCAACATCGCCGGATTCGACCTGCGCCGCATCAACGGTGGCAATGTCGAGGAGCAAATGGCCGTCGTCGTCGGCAAGCCCTACCACCGCACCCCGGTGTTCAGCGATCGCATCCGGTATGTCGAGTTCAATCCATATTGGACTGTACCGCCCGCTATCTTGGTCAATGAGGAACTGCCTAAGCTGCGAAAGAACCCGGCGAGTTTATCGGCGCAGGGATTTGAGGTCGTCCGCGGGAATCAGGTGGTCGATCCAACGTCAATTGACTGGTCTCGATATGGCGGTGGGAATGTCCCATTTCAGGTTCGGCAACGGCCAGGTGCCAATAATGCACTGGGTAGCGTAAAGCTGATGTTTCCAAACGAGCACAACGTCTATCTGCACGACAGTCCAGCGCGCAGCCTGTTCAGCCGAAATGTGCGAGCCTTCAGCCATGGATGCATCCGACTCGCAAGACCGCTCGATCTGGCTGACCAGGTCCTTCGTGCGGGTGGCGTCTCGGGATGGAATAGAGACCGGATCGACCAGGTAGTTGCCTCAGCCAAGAACACGGTTGTGAACCTGAAGAATCCGTTGCCCGTCCACATCACTTATATGACCGCTTGGGCCGACGGCGATTTTGTCAACTTCCGTTCGGATATCTACGGACACGATGCAAAATTGTTGGCGGCACTCGACGGAAAGTCGATCGCGTGGTGAGTAATGTCCTTATTACGGTGGGATGAAACTGCCGGACTATCCTGACGTCCGCTTTCGGGAGTAAAGCAAACATGACCATTTGCTGTATGTCTGCTTTTTCGGTCGCTTTTGGGTGTAAAGCGGACATCGGCTATTGCAGTGCACATGTCCGCTTGTGACCCAAAGCGGACATGCCCTCCTCCAATCCGTACGAGCCTTGGGGGGCAATGAGAAGGCCCAGTTGCGCGCCTCGTGCCGAGCACGAACGGCGGTCATCGCGCAAATTCGACGGCACTGGCCCCCGCTGTTTTCTTTTGGCCCGTAGCTATACCAGTCGCGCCAACTGCCTCTTTCTTTTGACTCGCCACCATGTCTATCGCGGACATGAGCTGTGCCGTCGCGGTTTGATGTACCATATGTCCCGTGTTTGGAATGCACCGCAGGGTACTGTGAGCTATATCACGATGCAGCCCGGCGGATTGCTGCGCTTCAACCACTCGGTCTTCCGTGCCTGCAACGATGACTACGGGCATCTTGAGATGCCCGTAGGTCTCTCGGAAGCCGAAGGCCGCGGGGATCATGAGAGCTGTTTCGGCCGCAGAAGCCCGGATTTGAGAGGGACGCATAGCCATCTCTTCCGGAAACCCTGCAAATTTCTTTGGGACAGGGCGCGGGCCGAAGATCTTGCGAAGAAGAAGCGGCCATAGCAGTCTGCCAAGAAGAGGAGATATCGTGTGGCTTAATACGTCACCGATTAGTGGCATCGCTGGCGGCGATAGGACCAACACATCCGCTCGAACGGTCGGATAGTAATAGCCAGAAGCCAGAATCAGTGCTCGGATGTTGTGTGGATATTTCAGCGCAAGGGCTACTGCAACCAACGTTCCCCAAGAGTGCCCGAGTACGAGCGGTTGAGCGACGCCCATCTGCCTAAGAGCGGCGTTGATAAGATGGGCCTGCGCTTCTGGTGTCCAGACGGTGCTGCGAGGCCTATCGCTGTAACCGAATCCAGGGCGATCGAAGGCGATAACGCGATATGACTTTGCAGCCAGATCAATTAAACCGCTCGATTCAAAGTCCTGAATCATACTCCCATTGCCGTGAAGTAGGACGAGCGGGCTCCCTGTTCCTCGCTCAACGTAGTGGAGTCGAACCCCGTCCACCGTGATGAAGCGCCCCATTGGAGGGTTACGACGCTCAGCCCTCTTTGCGAGAAAGCGATTCAAAATCGCCGATGCAGCGAGAGCCACGACAACGCCCGTAACAACAGGGTGGCTCTTTAGCGCTTTGACGGCATAACTTCGAGAAGGAGCCATTGGTGTTAAACTCGGAACGTTGGAGTGACTACGTTGCGTGGGGCCAACCTCCCGGCGACGAGCACCGTCGCAATTAGAGTTTTGCGCATTGACTTTTTCCTTTTTGATGGACCGTCGGTTTT
>Ga0097621_100000028_pt1 | contig 71678 bp, 76 predicted proteins | sample KBSMisM72_FD_73165 | JGI IMG/M metagenome (GOLD analysis project Ga0097621, IMG submission 73165) | Miscanthus rhizosphere microbial communities from Kellogg Biological Station, Michigan, USA - KBS Miscanthus M7-2 (version 2) (version 2) | ecosystem: Host-associated > Plants > Roots >... | reverse complement strand
GGTTAGGAGCCAATTATACCCGCATTATGATGGCCGAGAGCCTGATTATTGTGATGCTGTTCCTGGTAAACGGCATTTTCAGGGGAGCTGGAAATGCTGCTATAGCAATGCGCAGTCTGTGGATAGCGAATATTGCTAATATTATCCTATGTCCTTTGTTTATCAATGTTTTAGGCTTCGGTTTAACGGGAGCTGCCATTGCCACGACCATCGGCCGCGGTACAGGTGTCGTATATCAGCTGTATCATTTATTCAATGGTAAAAACCTGCTGAAGATGCATCTTGCATATTTAAAACCGCATTGGGAGCAGATCAACGCGCTACTGAAGATCGCTATCCCCGGTATACTGCAAATGATGATAGGGTCATGTAGTTGGATATTCTTAACCCAATTGGTAGCAACTACAGGTGGCGATCATGGGTCTGCAGGTTATCAAACTTCTTTCAGACTGATGCTGTTCTTTATGCTTCCTGCATGGGGCATGAGTAATGCGGCCGCTACGCTGGTAGGACAAAACCTGGGGGCAAAAGAGTTTGACAGGGCAGAAGATTCCGTTTTCAAGACGGTTAAGTATAATGTGCTGTATATGGCCACTGTAACGGTCATCACCTTCCTGCTTGCTACTTACCTGACGGCGTTTTTTACCAACGATGAGCAGGTGAGGCAGGTTGCCACCCGGTCGCTGCAGATACTGAGCGTGGGCTATATTTTCTACGGCATTAGTATGGTAATGATGAGCGCCTTTAATGGTGCAGGTGATACCTGGACAACCACCTGGGTAAATCTGTTCGGCTTTTGGCTGTTACAGGTGCCATTAGCATACGTGCTCGACAAAAATTTCAATATGGGAATAACTGGAGTTTTTTTAGCTATCCCTATAGCCGAAACCTGTATGGCTATTGCCAGCTTCTTCCTGTTCAAAGGTGGAAGGTGGAAAAAGGTGAAAGTGTAAAAACTTTCACCTTTTCTTATGACCTGTCCCAAAATGCAGGGGGCTGAATACCAAGAGATCGCAGGTATACAAATCCCTGTGCGCGGTGATGGATCTCATTGTCGATCCAGTAAAAAATGATATCAGAGGTGATACCTTCATAGGCACCGAACGCCTTCATGGTTTCATGAAAACGCTGCCTGGGAATCAGGGGCCAAAGAGAATCTATTTTATAAGTTACATCATCCCACGTGTTCAATAAATCTTCTTTGGTGTTCATAAAAGATTTACCTGAATGATGACCCAGCTCATTTACGGGTGTTTCGGTATTGGTAAAAAGGTCCTGCATTCCGGCATCGGCAATGCCGACGATCTCTTTTATCATTTCGGCAAAAGGACGCATGCCGCCAATGCAATGATCGAATAACTCTCTTTCAGGAAAGGCTTCAATTACTTTGCGGGTTAAGCGGCGGTGACCTTGCCAATGTTCTAAAATAGACTCAGGAGAAGTAAATCCGTCGATTGCGTTGATGTCTTGTTGGTTTGCTGCGTTGTTTTCCATTGTGGTTCGTTTTTGATTTCTGTACCAAAGTAACAAACCGGTAATGACAGCCCTATGTCAGCAGAGTTTGATTTGATCTTTTATCGAAATAATAGAATGAAATAATACGTAAAAACACGCATTAAAATACCGTTAAAACACTGTCTTTAATATTACTTATAATGCTGAATTTTAATTACTTAATTCGGAAAATTATGAGCTTGAAATTAAATCAATCCAATGTAACGCCGGATAGTCCGGTGTTTCAACCCATGTTGAATAATCTGCAGGCCAACATTCTAAAAGGACACGGCAGAAACTTTGCTCATCATCTTTTCATACAGATACAACCTGGAAAAGTCGCGCAGGCAAAGCAGTGGATCAAAACGTTTGCGGCGCAAACCATTACCAGTGCTAAAACCCAGATTGAAGCTACCGACTTGTTTAATGCGGGTAGCATCCCAGACGGAGGTACGGTTTTTACATTGTCTTTAAGCGCGGCAGCTTATGATTTGCTTGGTATAACAGGAAAGCCAGCCAGCAATACCTTCAGGAACGGTATGGCTGCTAATGCGGCCTTACTCGGCGATGACCCGGCCAATTGGGATCCACATTTTAAACAAACTCAGCATATACTTATAATTGTTGCTGATGATCATGCCAAAACCGCTAAAGAAAAGGCGCAGAAAATTATTAAGGAGATCAAAACTTTTGGTAAACTCATCCTTGATCAAAAAGGTAATGTCCTGAAAATGTCCAATGGGACTGGTATTGAGCACTTTGGTTATGCAGATGGCGTCAGCCAGCCGCTTTATCTTAAAGAAGACATTGACCGGCAGATCAGCACCAACGAATGGGATGATACAACGAACCTTGACAGGCTCCTGGTACCTGACACGACAACTCCCGTGCCCGATAGCTTCGGCAGCTACTTTGTATTCCGCAAGCTCGAGCAGAATGTAAAGGGCTTTAAAACAGCGGAGGGGGATAATGGCAGGGCGCATGCTGTCTGCCCTGTTATAAACGATGCCACAAATACGCCAAACCCCGACCTTGGAGGCGCAATGATAGTAGGCCGTTTTGAAAGCAGCACACCTGTTGTTAAAAAAAGCATTGATAACATATCTAATCCGCCTGTGATCACCAATGATTTTAATTATGCGGATGATCTTCAGGCAGTAAAGTGCCCATTTCATGCGCACACGCGTTTAATGAATCCCAGAGATGGCGACACCGTAGCAGGCGACGTTCGCTCACATCGTATTACGAGGAGAGGAATGCCTTATGATGAAGCCGGGCGAATACCCGAAAAGAAAATAACCAAGATCACGGATGAAATGCTGGATAGGAAACAACCCACCAAAGACGTTGGACTATTATTTATGTGTTACCAGGAAAGCATCGAAAACCACTTCGAGATATTACAAGGTTTCTGGGCGAACAGGGGCCAAATAGGCGGTCACAACGTTAATGGGCAGGATAGCATAATCGGTCAGGGCTCCAATCCTCCTAAAACACTCCCCGCACGATGGAATCACGCACCACAAACAGCATCCTTCAGTATGAGTGGATTTGTCAAAAACAAAGGAGGCGAATATTTCTTTACACCAAGCATCAGCACTCTTAAAACATTAAGCTGAAAAATTATTGCTGATTATTATAACACAATGCCCGCATTTAGCGGGCATTGTGTTATAATAAAAAAGCCGAAGCCAACTTCATGGCAATATGCTACCGGAATTCGCAAAAAGTCTAAATAACAAAGCCACCTATTCGGTGGCTTTGTTAAGTGTTCCCGACGAGATTCGAACTCATATCATCAGAACCGGAATCTGACATTCTATCCATTGAACTACGGGAACAATGTGCTGCAAATATATCAAAATAGATTAAACTCCCTGTTCACATTCTTTCTTCATAAACTGCTAAATATTTTAAATTGCAATCCCCAAAACCTGCCTATGAGAAGTTATTGTTTTGCCTTGATTGCCGATAGACTAAAGCCAATCTCTCTTACAATCGCCTTATGCTGTTTTGTGTTGATTTTTAGTGCCTTAAAGGTGGATGAGACGCCGGATTCATGGGTTAGGATCAATCAGTTAGGATATCCACCAAAGGCAATCAAAGTTGCAGTTTGGGCAACCAAAGGCGATGTTATTCCGGCTGATTTTCAATTGATCGACGCAAAAACAAACAAGCCTGTTTTTCATGCGACTGCTGGAAAGTCATACGGCAACTATGGCCCTTTTAAACAAGTATTGAGGTTAAATTTCAGCTCAGTAAAAACGCCTGGCACTTACTATATCAAATGCGGTTCGGCGGTTTCGCCGCAGTTTAAAATCGATGACGATGTTTATAAAGGTTCCGCTGATTTTGGGTTGAATTATATGCGCCAGCAGCGAAGCGGGTTTAATCCTTTTCTCAAAGATTCATGCCACACTACAGACGGTTATACCATGTACGGTCCGATGCATGACACTACCCGGATCAACGTCTGGGGTGGTTGGCATGACGCTACTGATTACCTTCAATATGCTACAACATCGGCCAATGCTACCTACCATTTACTGGCCGCTTATCGTGATTTTCCTGCCGTGTTTGGAGATAAACACCTGGCCAATGGTTTAGATGGAGCTAACAAAGTAGCCGATGTTTTAGACGAGGCATGCTGGGGGCTTGATTGGCTGCTCAAGATGCATCCCCGAAAAGACTGGCTGTTTGACCAACTGGCCGACGATCGTGATCATCACGGATTTCGCCTGCCAGATAAAGATTCGGTAGATTACGGCGTAGGGCCGGGAAAAGGCAGACCCGTTTACTTTGCCTCTGGTACACCACAAGGCTTAGGTAAATACAAAAACAAAACTACCGGCACGGCCTCTATTGCCGGAAAATTCACCAGCGCGTTTGCATTGGGAGCTATGGAATATCAGAAAAGTGACCCTTCTTTTTCGAAATTACTGACTGAAAAATCCGAATCAGCCTATCAGCTTGGATTAGATAAACCCGGCGTGGCCCAAACGGCACCTAACACAGCACCTTATTACTACGAGGAAGATAATTGGGTTGATGATATGGAACTGGGATCTGCGGCACTCTATCAGCTCACCGGTGAAACAAAATATCTCGACCAATCACTCATTTACAGCAAAAAAGAGAAAGTAACACCCTGGATGGGAGCCGATACGGCGCGGCATTACCAATGGTATCCCTTCCATAACTTCGGGCATTATGAGCTTGCTAAAAAATCAGGCGCTAAAAGTAAAGCTGAACTCGTAAGCTATTATAAAGAAGGAATTGAACGGGTTTGGCGTAAGGCAAGCAAGAACGGCTTTTTAAGAGGGGTTCCGTTTATCTGGTGCTCTAACAATCTCACAACATCGTTCGCCATACAATGTTACCTGTACCGCAAACTCAGCGGCAACCAGCAATATGCCGAACTGGAACAAGCTTGCTTTGATTGGCTGTTCGGTTGCAATCCCTGGGGAAAATGCATGGTTTATGGTTTGCCGCAGGGTGGAGATACGCCCGTTCATCCGCATTCGTCGTTTAATTTACTGTATCATTATCCCTTGGATGGAGCAATGGTTGACGGCCCGGTGTATGGCAGTATTTTTAAAAGTTTGAAAGGGCTGACCTTATATCAGCCGGATAAATATGCTGACTTCCAATCCGACCTGGTGGTTTATCATGATGATGCAGGTGATTACAGCACCAATGAACCTACGATGGATGGTACCGCCTCATTGATCTATCTGATGGCAGCTAAGGAGAATGAAGCACTGGGGAAAAGCAAATTTACCAAGGACAATGGCGCCATTATCAGGGGCGATAGAAAGCTCAAGAAAATTGCACTGGTTTTTACAGGTGATGAATTTGCTGATGGCGGAAACTTCATCGCCAAAACATTAAAGCAGGCAAACATCCACGGATCATTTTTCCTCACAGGAAACTTTTACAAGAATAAATCATTTAAGCCGATTATCAATGAGTTAAAAGCCGGCGGCAATTATTTAGGATCACACTCGGATAAGCACTTATTGTATTGTGATTGGATCAACCGGGACAGTTTGCTGGTAAGTCATGAACAGTTTGTAAACGATTTGAATAAAGGATACGCCGAACTTACAAAGCAGGATGTCTCAAAAAAACAGGCCCATTTTTTTTTACCACCATATGAATGGCATAACGATTCGATCGCAAACTGGACAACCCGAATGGGGTTACAATTAGTAAACTACTCGCCAGGCACGCGCAGCAATGCAGATTATACTTATCCTGAAATGGGCGATAAATATGTGAACAGCGAAACTATTTATCAATCGATCATCAACTACGAACAAAGCAATGCTGGTGGACTCAATGGCTTTATCCTGCTTGTCCATATCGGAACTGACCCGAGAAGAAAGGATAAGTTCTATTATTATCTGCCTAAACTGATAAGAGCGTTAAAAGGGAAGGGATATTCTTTTGTGAGGATAGACGGGATGTTAAAATAATGCGTGGTGCAGTGCGGTTGGCGCAAGGCGTGAATAAAGGTAATATGCGCTTACAAAACAGATATTGGTTCCGCCTCGCGCCACGCGCCACCCGTCAAGCCCTCTACACATTAAACCTGAAGTGCATAATGTCGCCATCCTGCACAATGTAGGTCTTGCCTTCGACGCCCAGTTTTCCCGCGTCTTTGATAGCAGTTTCTGAGCCGTTATATTTTACAAAATCTTCGTATTTGATCACCTCGGCGCGGATAAAACCTTTCTCAAAATCGGTATGGATCACACCGGCAGCTTGCGGCGCTGTAAAGCCTTTGGTGATGGTCCAGGCGCGGACTTCCTGTACGCCAGCAGTAAAGTAAGTAGCCAGGTTAAGCAATTTATAAGCCGCTTTGATCAGTTTATTTACACCTGATTCGGTCAGTCCCAGATCATCCAAAAACATCTGGCGTTCTTCGTAAGTTTCCAGTTGTGATATTTCAGATTCGATCTGTGCGGAGATGATCAGCACTTCGGCTTTTTCTTCTTTAACGGCAGCTTTTACTTTTTCTACATAAGCATTGCCAGTATTTACCGAAGCTTCATCCACGTTACAAACGTACATCACCGGCTTGGCAGTCAACAACCAGATGTCAGCTATGTATTCTTTATCTTCCTCAGCAACAGGAGCAGTACGGGCTGATTTACCTTCCAATAAATGGTTTTTATAGACGGTCAAAACATCAAAAGCTTTTTTTGCTTCTTTATCGCCGCCTGTTTTGGCCATCTTTTCGATTTTGCTGATCTTCTTCTCAATAGAATCCAAATCCTTCAGCTGTAATTCGGTATCGATGATCTCTTTATCACGTATCGGGTCCACAGAACCATCCACGTGAATAACGTTATCGTTATCAAAACAACGTAAAACGTGTATGATGGCATTAGTTGAGCGGATATTGGCCAAAAACTGGTTACCCAAACCTTCACCTTTGCTTGCGCCTTTTACCAGTCCGGCTATATCAACTATCTCGATGACATTTGGGACCGTATTTTTAGGTTCAACTATCTCCACCAGCTTAGTCAAGCGTTCATCCGGAACGGTAATTACGCCCACGTTTGGTTCTATAGTACAAAACGGAAAATTAGCCGCCTGCGCTTTGGCGTTTGATAAGCAATTAAAAAGTGTCGATTTACCCACATTTGGCAAACCAACTATACCACATTGAAGTCCCATATTTTTTAGAGTCAAGATTCAAGAACCAGGAGTCAAGACAGATCAAAACAGGTTAAATCCTGGCGCTTGAATCTTGTCTCCTGGTTCTTTTTTGCGCCGCAAAGATAAAAGAAAAAACTAAGCGTGTAATTTGAAAAAATAAACGACTTTTGCGCAGCGTTTCCAAAAAAAATAAATTAGTAACCAATGTAAAAAACGAGGGCCTTGTTATGATCGATGAAATGGTTGAACAAATCGAATTATTGCTGGAGCAAAATGACCAGAAAGCGCTTCAGGAATATTTAAACAACCTTAATATATCAGATGTTGAAATTCTGATAGGAGAACTTCCCGATTATGGCCCCCGATTCATTGAAATACTTTCCGTCAATCGCGCGGTTAATGTATTCCGCATACTCGATTTCCCTGTTCAGGAGCGTATCCTTAAAAAACTTTCAGGAACAAAAATTGCCGAGCTGATCAACGAACTTCCGCCGGATGACCGTACCTCTTTGTTTGCCGAGTTGCATGGTGATACCGTAAAAGTATTGATCCAACACCTTCCGCCGGCAGACCGCAAGGAAGCCCTGATCTTATTGGGTTACGAAGAAGACAGTGTAGGCCGGTTAATGACACCGGACTATATTGCAGTAAAAAAGAGCTGGAATGTGGAGCGAGTGTTAATGCACATTCGCAAGTATGGGAAAGGCTCGGAAACCATCGATGTGATCTATGTGATCGACAGCGATGGGGTATTGTTGGACGATATCAGGATACGTGAAGTGTTATTGGCCGATCCTGAAACTAAGATGAGTTCGCTCATGGATAGCCGGCTGATCTCCCTAAAGGTAAACGATCCGCAGGAAGAAGCGATCAATGTGTTCAGGATGAATAACCGCGTGGCTTTGCCGGTTACCGATAATGAAAATATCCTGCTGGGCATAGTAACGGTTGACGACATCCTTTGGATAGCCAACGAAGAATATACCGAAGATATCCAGAAAATAGGTGGTACCGAGGCATTGGATGAGCCTTATCTGGATATAAACATCTTCAAGCTGGTAAAAAAACGTGTAGGCTGGCTGATCGTTCTTTTCTTAAGTGAAATGCTTACCACGACAGCGATGCAGTCTTACGGCATGGAGTTGGCCGAACTAACAATGCTTGCCTTCTTTGTTCCGCTGATCATTTCGAGTGGTGGTAACAGTGGCTCGCAGGCCTCAACGCTTATAATCCAGGCAATGGCTTTAGGCGAGGTGAGATTAATTGATTGGTGGCGTGTTATGCGTCGCGAGATCATCTCAGGACTGTTACTTGGCACCATATTAGGAGTTATCGGATTTTCACGGGTGGCAGTATGGACAACGTTCAGCCCAATTTATGGCCCGCATTGGCTACTGATGGCATTCACCGTAGGTTTTTCACTAATTGGAGTGGTTCTTTGGGGATCGTTGTCCGGCTCGATGCTTCCGTTGGTGCTCAAACGATTAGGTTTTGACCCTGCAACTTCGTCAGCGCCTTTTGTGGCCACATTGGTAGATGTGACCGGTTTGGTGATCTATTTCAATATAGCCATGATTATTTTCGGGCACATCGGGCATATTATACATACAAAGTAACTTTTGCAGATCATTACCAATCCGTGGTTTCAGTTTTAAACTGAAACCACGGATAACGATAGTTTTAGACTGCCAAATATCAAAGGTATTCAGCTCCAGACTGAAGCCAGGAAAAGGATACCGGCAGGAGTAAATGACAATTGATTGATTATCAGATGTAAAAGTGAAATTAGAATATGTTGGATGGTATTGAAAATATTTTGATATTTCTCGAAAAGGCAGCTTTTGACTGTTTTGAAATAAACAAAATTTATGAAGGTTCAGCCGAAACGATTGTCATTTCTTCTCTTAAAAAGAAACTCATTATTACACCACATTCTAAAAAGGTAAGAAAAATAATAGTTGAGTGTGAAAATGATAAAGTTATAGCTATAAGTTTTATCGGATCGCTTAGCATTGCTGCCGCCGACATTATTTCAACTTATGGGCAACCAAAAGAAAGTTATTCTTTTCGAGATGAATTATATTTTTATTCGTTCGAAATGTTAAGAGGGGCATACAAATATCTAATATACTTTTATGAGCCCTCTCATAAAAAATTTGATTTTTCATCAGATGAATCAATACAAAATATCAATATTCAGATATTAAACTACCCGATCGCTGGTGCACGCTTGTCGCGTGTTCCACAGTCTTTACAAACAAAAAACCCCGCCGAAGCAGGGTTTTTATATGGGTTAGTTTAGTTAGTTCTTAAATATCAAAAGAGAAATCGTCGTCAGCGGTTTTGGCAACTTCAGGTGACTCGCTCATTTCATAGCGTTTTTCCTGAACCTCCTGGTTGGCTTTGATGTACTCAACAGTATCTTTCAATCCTTCAGCAAATTTTTCGAAATCTTCTTTGTACAGGAAGATCTTATGCTTGATGAAAACACCATCTTCCAGGCGTTTCTTGCTTTCAGTAATCGTAATATAATAGTCGTTTGAACGAGTCGCCTTTACATCGAAAAAGTACGTTCTTTTACCCGCTCTGACTTTTTTTGAGAATACTTCCTCACGCTCTCTATTGTCGAAATCACCCATGTTAAAAAATTGTAATTAGTTTTTGATTTGGCATAAATATAAATAATTTTTCAAAGTACAAGCATCAAAAACAATATTGTTGTGTTTTTTTCAATTATTGGGGCTTATTTTGTATTAAAAGTTAATTATTGAGCATTTTCCTCTTCTTCCAGCAGCTGCTTTTCATACAATTCAAAATAAACCTGTTTTCGGTTCATCAGCTCTTCATGAGTCCCCTGTTCAACTATCTCGCCATCATCCATCACCAAAATTTTATCGGCATTTTTTATGGTTGATATGCGATGAGCGATAATAATGCTTGTTTTGCCCTGCATAATATTACCCAGGTTACGCAGTATCTCTTCTTCAGTTCGGGTATCTACGGCAGAGAGGCAATCATCAAAGATCAATATCTGCGGATGCTTTACAATGGCTCTTGCTATGGATACACGTTGCTTTTGCCCGCCGGATAAAGTAACGCCGCGCTCACCAATCAGCGTTTCAAAGCCATGCTCCAGCTCCATAATATTGGTGTAAACTGCGGCATCTTTTGCTGCCTGTTCTACCAAAGGCATATTTAAGGTGTCGGCACTAAAGGCTATGTTATTGGCAATGGTGTCCGAAAACAGAAAGACCTCCTGTGGAACGAAACCTATCTGCGAGCGGTAATTTTCCAGGTTAAGGTGTTTTATTGGCTCATCATCTATCAGGATATCACCCCCGGTAGTATCATACATACGCATAATAAGGTTGGCAATGGTTGATTTCCCTGAACCTGTACGTCCGATAATCGCAATCATATGCCCGGGTTCGGCAGTAAATGAAACATTTTTTAAAGCATGAATGCCTGTATCAGGGTAATAAAAAGATACATTTTTAAAGCTGATCTTTCCTTTTATTGTGCGGGGAGCAACAATCGGCGATATGATCTCCGGTCTTTCATGCAAAAACTCGTTAATCCTTTTCTGAGAAGCAGCAGCGCGTTGTATTAGTGAGGTTACCCAGCCCAGCGACATTACAGGGAAGGTCAGCATGTTGAGGTAAACAATAAACTCAGCAATATTGCCTGCCGTGATACTGCCTTTCATCACTTCCACACCGCCTACATACATAATGATCACGTTGCTCAAACCGACCAACAGCAACATAGTTGGGAAGAACATCGCCTGAACTTTCACCAGTTCCATCGAGTGGGTTTTGTAAGTCTCACTTTCCTCAGCAAAACTTTCACGCACTTTTTCTTCACGAACGTAGGATTTGATCACCCGGATACCCGAGAAATTCTCCTGAACAAAGCTCGAAAGTGCTGATAAACGCTGTTGTATCTTCTCGCTGCGGAAATTGATGATGTTGTTCACATAATAAATGGTCACCACCAGGATAGGCATCGGCATAATGGAGAATATAGTCAGCTTGACATCCACCGTCACCATAAAGCAAATAGCGATAATGAAAAGCGTGACCGTATTGATGGTATACATAATACCAGGGCCCAGGTACATGCGCACACGGCTCACATCCTCGGTAACACGGTTCATCAAATCACCCGTATTATGGCGGCGGTAAAACGCGAGTGATAATAACTGGTAGTGATTATAAATCTCGTTTTTGAGATCGTACTCGATATGCCGCGACATCAGGATGATGGTCTGGCGCATCAGGAAAAGGAATAGCCCTCTTAAAACTGCCAGCGCAAGCACAATGCCGGCAAAAAGCAACATGCTGTAACCAAATAGGTTATAAATGATAGTCTGCCTGTTGAAATTAGCAAAAAGATGATAAACCGAGATATTTTCAGCCACCAGGTTAAAGGCCACGCGAATAAGCGGCGCAGTCAGTACCCCGAAGATGTTTGAAATAATGACAAACAGCACACCCGGTATAAGTCGCCAACGGTATTTATAAAAGAATTTATTTAGGTAAGCAAGACTCTTCATGGTTCTTTAACAAAGGTAGGCTTTTTAAGTAAAGTCCATAGTCAGTGAATGGTCAATAGTGAGTAGTGAGTGGTGAGTAAAAGATGGTGATTGGATTGACATTTTGCGTGTGTATCTCGAAAGTATTTATACGTAATGCCGACATGCAAATTATCCGATTTAAATCATTGGCCATTCACTATTCACCACTCACCAATTCACTAATTCACTCATTCGCTAATTAAATTAGTTTGTCACAATCAAAAAAACCTATACTTTTGTCGCATACCCTAATATAAAATATATAGGTTACCGTCTAATGTCAGAGCAAAATACCAGCGAAACTATATTTGGCCAAATGAATGCCTTCGGCCATCAAAAAATAGTATTTTGTAATGACCCTGATTCCGGCCTTAAGGCCATCATTGCCATACATGATACTACATTGGGCCCGGCCCTGGGCGGCACACGCATGTGGGCCTACAAAACCGAATCGGACGCATTAAATGATGTATTGCGCCTGTCGAAAAGCATGACTTACAAGGCTGCTGTAGCGGGTCTTAACCTGGGCGGTGGCAAAGCAGTGATCATTGGCGACGCACGTAAGGACAAAACCGAGGCTTTACTGCGCAAATTTGGTCGGTTTATTAAAAACCTTAACGGCGAATTTATCACGGCCGAGGATGTGGGTACCAACCCCCGCGACATGGAGTTTATCCGTATGGAAACGCAATATGTAATGGGCGTGCCCGAAACAATTGGCGGCAGCGGCGATCCTTCACCAATAACCGCACAGGGCGTTTTTATGGGCATTAAGGCTGCAGTAAAGGAGCTGTATGGTAACGATAGCTTGGCGGGCCGTTCGGTAGTAGTGCAAGGGATAGGACATGTAGGCGAGAACCTGACCCGTTTGCTTCGCGATGAGAACGCCATGGTATATGTGAGTGATATTAACGAGGAGCGCACGTCACAGGTGGCAAAAAAATACGGTGCAAAAGCTGTATCAAACAATACCATTTTTGATATCGATGCAGATATTTATTCGCCATGCGCTTTAGGTGCAACAATTAACGATCAAACAATAAATAAACTTAAATTTGCAATAATTGCAGGATCGGCAAACAATCAGCTGGAGGACGAGTATATTCATGGGAGAAGGCTGCTTGAACAGGGAGTATTATTCGCACCCGATTATGTGATCAATGCAGGAGGTGTAATTAATTGTTACTCAGAGTTGATGGGTTTCAGTAAAAAGCGTACCTTACAGTTAACAGAAAATATTTACGAAGCAACGCGTAATGTATTAAGATTATCAAAGGCCGAAAATATTTCAACTATTGAGGCCGCCAACAAAATTGCCGAAAAGCGTATATCAGACATTAAGAAAGTAAAATCAACCTATTAATAAACACAATTAAATACACACGGGGCTACCCCCTAAATCGTTCTTTACCACTATGCTAAACAGAAGACACCTACGTGTAAAAGTATTACAGGCATTATATGCCTACCATCAGTCCGATAATAAGGAAGTAAAACAACACGAAAAGAACCTGCTCCAGAGTGTTGATATGGTATACGAAATGTATATCTGGATGCTTTCCCTCATTTCGGAAGTGGTGGAGTATGCAGAAACTGACGCCGAAGAGCGCAAACACAAACACCTTCCCACTGCAGAAGATCTTAATCCCCAGCTCAAAATTCTTACCAACAGGTTTATGCTTTCTTTAAATAAGAATACGGAATACCTGGCAGCACTGAAAAAGTATAAAGTATCCTGGACGTTTGAACCCGAACTGGCAAAATCATTATTCATTATCCTGAAAAATTCGCCTGAGTATGCTGAATATCTGCAAAAAACGGATGACACTATTCAGACAGATAAGGATATCATCAAGTTTGTTTTCAAGAAAGTTGTGCTGAAATCTATGCTTGCAGAGCAAGTTTTTGAGGACAAATTTATTTTTTGGCCGGTAGACAGGGATGTATTACAAGCCTTGATTGCAAAAACATTCAAGAACTTTTCAAGCGATAATTATAAAGAGAATAAGCTTGCTGAGGTTACTGGCAATTGGGAGGAGGATAAGGAGTTTATTGTCAACCTGTTCCAGCAAAGCATACGTCACGATGAGGAATACCAGGAGATGATCGGCAAAAAAACCCAAAATTGGGAGCCTGAACGTATTGCCATGATGGATACCCTGCTGATGAAAATGGCTATTGCTGAATTTATCAACTTCAACTCCATCCCGGTCAAAGTGACGATTAACGAATACCTGGAGATATCCAAAGAGTTTAGTACGCCTAAAAGTAATTCCTTTATAAACGGTATTTTGGATAAAATTTTATACGAATTAAAAGCCGACAACGTAATTAAAAAAGTAGGGCGTGGTTTAATTGAAGATTGATTAAATTTGAACTGATAATTGGTACATAAATAATTAAAGATCAATGAAAAATTTGTTTTTGGCACTCATAGCGGCAACCATGTTCATGGTATCTTGTAATTCGAAGGGGAACAATGTGGCAGATAATAGCTCAGGTACTTCAGCAACTGCTGATGGACCGGCTATGAAATTTGAAAAAGAAACGCACGACTTTGGCAAAATAAAACAAGGTGATAAGGTGACTTATGAATTTAAGTTCACTAACACCGGCAAATCGCCCTTGATTATTAAAGATGCAATCGCTTCATGCGGATGCACCAAACCTGAATGGCCATCTACACCCATAAAACCCGGAGAAAACGGCGCAATAAAAGTAACTTTTGACAGCCGCAGCAAAATGGGTTTGCAGGATAAACAAATTACGATAACAGCCAATACGAATCCGGCACAAAACCTGGTTCACCTGATTGGCGAAGTAACAGCAAATTAATTTATTATATAAAACAATGATAGCGACAATTTTATTACAAGCAGGTGCTGGTGGATTAGGTAGTTATAGTTCATTTGTTCCACTGCTGTTGATCATAGTAGTATTTTACTTCTTTATGATCCGCCCGCAGGTTAAAAAACAAAAGGACCAAAAGAAATATGTAGGGGAGCTTAAGAAAGGCGATAAAGTGATCACCACTGCGGGTATACACGGCAGGATTGCCGACGTATCTGAAGCAACGTTCTTGGTTGAGACTGAAGGTGGTCATAAAATACGTTTTGAAAAGTCAGCTATATCGCTTGAAGCTTCGAGAGCGTTAAACACACCGCCAGCGGTAGCGAAGAGCTAATTAAGCATAAAGCGAAAAGCTGAAAGCATAAGCGAAAACATAAAGTATGAAGCTGAAAGTATAGAAATAATGTCTAAGCTTTCAGCTTTATGCTTTCAGCTTTTACTTTAAAAAATGGCATTTATAAAACTATCGGCATCAGAGCGAAGGCGGCTTTCTGCCTTCTTCACCTGCTTGATTTTAGCAGCGGTGGCCTGGGTTTTTACCACGCTGTCCAACAACTACAATTTTACGGTGAAGGAGGTTTTGACCTACAAAAACATGCCTCAAAAACGTGCCTTCCATTCTTTACAGCCCGATACAATCAATACAACCATACAGGGCACAGGTTGGGATATGTTATTTTCGAAAATGAATTTCGAGAATAGGAAAATCACCGTAGACCTGCATACACTCGATAGCAAAGATTACGTTGTTTTGAGTTCTCAATTGAAGGATATCAATGAACGCAAGGATTTTGACAATCAGATCATCGGATTTACTCCCGATACGCTTTATTTTGATTTTTCTAACAGAGCGGTAAAGCGCGTTCCTATTCGATTGGTATCCAATATCAATTATCAGCAACAGTATTCGCAGTCCAATGATGTGGTAATAAAACCATCGTATGCGACCTTAACTGGCCCCGGCAATGTTTTGGAGCATATCGAATCGTGGGATACAGATTCTCTCACTGTGGATAGCGTCAATGAAACCTTAAGAACAAACATCGAACTTCAACCTTCTAAAGAGGGAAATGTGAATATCTATCCAAAATCAATACAGGTAGTGGTCCCTGTAGATGAGTATACCGAAAAGGAAATATCTATTCCTGTAAAGCTCGTTAATAACCATGATTATTATAAAGTGAAGATATTCCCGCTAAAGGTCAGAGTTACATTTACGACATCGCTCAATCGCTATCCCCAATTAGATGAAGATCTGTTTGAGGCTACGGCTGATCTGAACTTATGGAAAGACCGGGGCTATACCACTTTGCCTGTAAAGCTGTCGAGGCGACCGGCCTACTGTAAAATAGTTAAAATAGAACCGCAGAATATTGATTTCATCGTCCGAAAATAGATGCTTAAAATAGGGATTACAGGTAACATCGGCAGTGGGAAGACTACCGTAAGTAAAATATTTGAGATATTGGATATTCCTGTATTTTATGCCGATGATGCAGCTAAAAAGGTGATGGTGGAAGACCCCATCCTAATCAATGCCTTAAAAGCAAAGTTCGGCAGCGAGTCTTATTTTGGTGATGGCTCGCTCAACCGCAAGCACATTGCTGGCATCGTATTTAACAATGAAACGGAACTGGCAAAACTGAACGCTATTGTTCATCCTGCGGTTTTCAGGGCTTTTGACAACTGGGTTGCTAAAATAAAAAGCGCCCCATATGTAATGAAAGAGGCGGCTTTGCTATTTGAAAGCTCATCCTACCAAATGTGCGATAAAACCATTATGGTTACAGCGCCATTGGAATTGCGTATTAGTCGCGTAATGCAACGGGATAACCTTACGCGCACTGATATAGAAAGCCGCAATGCTAAGCAGTTTTCGGAAGAAAATAAGATACAACTGGCTGATTTTGTTATTCGAAATGACGATACGGAATTGGTGATACCGCAGGTTTTGGAACTCCATAAACAATTTTTAACGCTTAGTAGTCATTAGTCATTGGGCATTAGTCATTAGTTTTTTTAGCTGAGTGACAATGACCAATGACCAGTGACCAATGACAGATGATATTAGACGATTTCCTTTATTTTGACGCAAATGGCTTATACTGCAAATACGGCCAGTTTTATATCGACCCGCAGCAGCCGGTAAATACGGCTATTATTTCACATGCCCATGCTGACCATGCTATTGCCGGAAACAACCAGGTTTATTGTACCGAAGCTACATCTGCCTTTATGCAGTTGCGATACGGAAAAATTACTGCAAAGGAATTTAATATTGTCGCTTACGATAAACCATTTGCTATCGGGGACATACAGATAACTTTTATCCCTGCCGGACATATGCTGGGCTCAGCACAGATATTGATGGAATACCAGGGGGCAAAGTATCTATACACAGGCGACTATAAACTACAACCAGATGCCACCTGTGAACCAATACAATGGACGAAAACCGATGTGCTGGTTACCGAAAGTACCTTTGCCGATCCTGGTGTTATTCATCCTGACCCGATTTGGGAAATAAAGAAACTGAACGACATCAAAAGCAATATCCTGTTGGGGGCTTATGCATTGGGAAAAAGTCAGCGCTTAATAAATCTGATCAGTGAATATGCGCCGCAGAAAACCATCTTGGTTCATCACAAAATTATGCCGCTGAATGCAATTTACGAGAGGTTTGGCTGCACTTTAGGAAAGTACCAATTATATAGCCGCAAACTGATGAAAACGCAGCAGGAATATGTATACATCGTTCCGCCGTTTACTTTTGATAGCTATATCAGGGCGACCGGAGTAAAGCGGTTGTTTGCTTCGGGGTGGAAAAACCTGCAAGTTAATCAGAATGATACGCTGTTTATCTCTGATCACGCGGATTGGAAAGACATTCTACTCACCATCGAAAATACTCAGCCCAAACAAATCTGGACCCTGCATGGCGACGGGAATCATTTAAGAAAACATTTTGGCGATGCTATCTTTGTGAAAATTTTAAACTAAAATGCTGGTAGAAAATGTTGACTATTATATCAATGAGGATGGGAATTTTGTTTTCACCAGGGAATATCATTTAAAGCGCGGATACTGTTGCAAAAACAAATGCCTGCATTGCCCGTGGGGTTACGGGAAACAAAAGGAGCCTGAGCATAAACAAATTAAGAAATAATCAACATCTTTGCATTAAGGGATTATTAAAGTGAAAGACGGTATGCAAATAGGGGAAGAAATACAGAGCAACAAGTTTGAGGATAACTACCATAAGGCGGCCATAAATATTACTTATACGCATTTATGGTTGACTAATACGTTTCGTTGCAAGTTCGAGAAGCATAACCTTACTCAGCAGCAATTTAATGTATTACGCATCCTTCGCGGGCAATACCCCAATCCCGCAACCATCAACATGATCAAGGAGCGCATGCTCGATAAAATGTCTGACGCATCCCGCATCGTTGATCGACTGATTCAAAAGGGACTGGTTTCCCGTTGCACCAATAATAAGGATCGCCGCGCAGTAGATATCCGCATCAGCGAATCAGGGTTAGCCATCCTTTCGAAAATGGATGAGGAATTCAAAACCAGGGAGATACTTAAAAATAACCTTAGCGAAGAAGAAGCCGGTAAGTTGAGTGATTTGTTGGATAAGTTAAGAGGATAAATTATTGCACCTATAATTCGCTTATAAACCCCATAAGCGCCAAACCAACCCCCACCAACACCGCAATCAATTTCCTAACCGTAAACTTATGGTCCGAACTTGACTCGAACAGGATAGTAGTAGATATATGCAAAAATATCCCGATCACCACGCCCATTATCCGGTTAAAATATTGTTGCAGGTTGCCTATGCCGCCTGTGCTTAGCGCATTGCTTACAAAATAGCCTGTAGGAGCCATTATGGCGAACAGAATGACAAATGATATGGTTTTACCTTTGCTTTGTTTATTCGTCAGTAAAACTGTAGCCAATGCAAACGCAGCAGGAACGTGGTGCAATGCAATCCCCCAAACCAATTGATTTTGATTACCCTCTGCCAATGGCATACCTTCCAAAAACGCATGTATACAAAGACTGATCAAAATACCCAATGGGAATGCTACATGCTCATGATTGGGCTTATGCATGTGGCCATGCTCAATACCTTCAGAGAATTGCTCCAGTACGATTTGGAACAAAAAGCCGATCAGGATAAATACACCCACATAATTATCATTACCATGATAAGCATCGGGTATCAGGTGCAATACGGTGATGCCAAATAGGTAGGCGCCGCTAAAAGACAGCACTAACTTTAGGTTTTTGTGGTTATCTCCTTTAAACAGGAATACCGACATGCCGCCCGAAAAAGCGCCAAAAAACAAGACCAATATCTTCCAGAGAGCCATTAAAAATCAGGTTGAAATTTTTTAAATACAAGGTAGAATAACCATCCCACAAAAATGCCATAGAGCATCCCCGCGGTAACATCTATGGGGAAATGGACGCCAACATATACTTGAGCAAATGATATCGATCCTGCCCATAAAACGGCCCAAAGCCATATCCATCTCCATCGCCTGAAAAACACGAAGCTGATAAAAGCTGCCATAGCAAAGTGGTCAGTAGCATGGGTTGATGGGAAACTATAACCCGCTCCGCAAGGCACTCGAATATTAGCAGTTTCTGAATCAATCGGATCGCGGCAGGGGCGGACACGCTGTACATTGTTCTTTATCAAATGCACGCTGGTAAAATCCGCAAAGCCGGCAGAAAGGGCAAATAAGACCACAATAAGAGCACCTGTCTTTTTATACTTCCACAAACAAAAAGCCAGGATGAAAATATACAACGGTATCCAGGTGCGTGGGTTGCGCAAGATCGGCATCAACCAATCAAAAAAAGGATTGGTCAGATCGTGATTGATATAAAAAAATATGTGCCGGTCTAACTGTATAAGATGTTCAAGCATCTGATCTTTTGCAAATAAATATTAATCGGTCCGAGTGTTCCGCATCAAATCCTTCCAGTCCGTAGCTGCCAAAAGTACTTATAATTTCAAAACCACTTTGTTTAAAGAATCTCATAAAATCATCTTCCATAAACGTACTTACCATTTCGTTAAATCTATAGCTTTCATCACCATGATCAAATGAAATGGTTTTGATGATCTTATTTCCGCTTATGGCTCTTTGAATATGAAATTCAACATCTTCTACCTTTTTCAAATCATTTGACACCAGCTTTTGCAGTATTTTGTGGCTGTTGAAATAATCTAATACCAGTAACCCACCCGGTTTTAAAGCATTGTAGAAATTGATGAGTGTGCCAATATGCTGCTCATCTGTTGCAAAATAACCAAAGCTGGTAAACAGGTTAAAAGCAACATCAAAGTAACGATCGTAGGACAATTCACGCATGTCGTGCACGAAAAACCGCAGCGTATCGTTTTCAAATTGTTTGGCGAAGCGAATATTTTCGACAGAAAGATCGATGCCGGTAACATCGTAGCCGTGCGTATTCAGGTAGATAGCATGCCGACCGCGCCCACAGGCTATATCCAAAAGCTTTGAGTGGGTTGGGATATGAAGTTTGGAAAGTAAATTGTCTATGAAATACTGAGCCTCGGCATCATCGCGTTTATGATATAACAGATGGTAGTACGGAGAATTAAACCAGTCGTAAAACCATTCGTTAACCATCGCGTTTTTGTATAGTCACAAATATAGCTATTTATCAAAATCCGGTCTAGCCTTCGGATTTTGTGTCGGCTATCGTTCAAATATTGTTAATTTTGCACTCAAATATTTAATACATTGACCTTAATAAAATCAATCTCAGGGATCCGCGGCACCATTGGCGGCGCGGCAGGTGATGGTTTAACACCATTAGATATCGTAAAATTTACTTCAGCATTTGGTAGCTGGGCCGTAAAACGGTCCGGTAAAAAGAAGATCATTGTAGGCCGTGACGCGCGTATATCGGGCACTATGGTGAATAACCTGGTGGTAGGTACTTTGCAGGGTCTGGGTATCGATGTGGTCGATTTGGGACTTTCTACCACACCAACCGTAGAAGTAGCTGTACCATGGGAAGAAGCCGCCGGAGGTATTATATTGACTGCCAGTCATAACCCAAAGCAATGGAACGCGCTTAAACTGCTGAATGAAAAAGGTGAGTTTATCAGCGATGCTGACGGCAAAGAAGTTTTAGATATAGCTGAGAAAGGTGATGTTAAATATGCCGATGTAAATGATCTGGGAAAGATCACCGTTGATAACACCTATGTTCAAAGGCATATCGATAGTATATTGGCCTTGCCATTGGTTGATGTCGCAGCTATTGCTAAGGCTGATTTTAAAATTGTTATCGACTGCGTTAATTCAACCGGAGGTATATTTGTACCGGCTTTATTAAAGGCATTAGGCGTAAAAACTATTCATAAATTATATTGCGATCCTGATGGTAACTTCCCGCATAACCCGGAACCACTACCTGAAAATCTGATCGCACTTTCAAATGAAGTAGTTAAAAAAGGTGCGCATTTAGGTATTGCTGTCGACCCGGATGTTGACCGCCTGGCATTTGTTTGCGAGGATGGCAATATGTTCGGCGAAGAATACACACTTGTTGCAGTTGCTGACTATGTATTAAAAAACAAAAAAGGCAATACTGTATCTAACCTTTCATCAACCCGTGCATTGCGCGATGTTACTGAAAAAGCTGGTGGCGAATACCATGCGGCAGCTGTAGGCGAGGTGAACGTGGTGAATAAAATGAAGGAAGTAAACGCGGTGATTGGTGGTGAAGGAAACGGGGGAGTGATCTATCCTGAACTGCACTATGGTCGTGATGCTTTGGTTGGGATTGCGTTATTTTTAACCCACCTGGCTAAATATGGCAAGTCGGTTTCCAGCTTAAGAGCTTCGTACCCAGGTTACTTTATTTCTAAGAATAAGATTACACTAACCCCGGAAATGGATATTGATCGTTTGCTGCTTAAGGTAGAAGATAAATACAAAAAGCAACCTCATTCGACTATCGACGGACTAAAGATAGAATTTGATAAAGAATGGGTACATTTGCGCAGGTCAAATACTGAGCCGATCATTCGTATTTACTCTGAAGGGAATTCAGAAACAGTTGCGGATAACCTGGCCAACAAGATCATTACTGATATAAAAGAAATTCTCAATTTATAACGGGATTATTGACTGAATTCAGATTGGCAGGGTAAAAGGGTTTTGGGGATTCTTTCTGCTGCTGATATTCAAATCACTAATTCGCAAATTAACTAATTCAATAATTACATCGATGCGTGTCTATTTTGATAATGCTGCTACTACGCCTATTGACCCTGAAGTTTTAAAGGAAATGTTTAAGGTGATGGAGAACAACTATGGTAATCCGTCATCCATACATGCTCATGGCCGCGAGGTTCGTTCTATTGTAGAAAAAGCCCGGAAAACTATCGCCAATTTATTGCACACTTCACCAGCCGAGATATTTTTTACCTCTGGCGGTACCGAGGCTGATAATACGGCTATTCGTTGCGGGATTGTAGATAATGGCTTAAAACATGCCATTTCAAGTCGTTTGGAGCATCACGCCGTGATTCACACGTTGGAAGCTATGCAAAAAGCAGGTACCATCAAATTGAGTTTTGTTGATACAGACGACAAAGGCAATATCAACTATAATCAGCTTGAAGAATTGTTGAAAAGCAATGACCGCAGTCTGGTATCATTGATGCATGCCAATAACGAAGTAGGTACGATCAGTGATATGGAGCGTATTGGCGACTTGTGCGAACATTACAGCGCTATTTATCATTCTGATACTGTGCAGACTATGGGTCATTATCGCCACGATCTAAGTAAACTAAAAGCCCATTTTATGGTTTGTGCAGCACATAAATTGCATGGCCCAAAAGGAATAGGTTTTTTGCATGTGAACCACAAGGTAAAGATCAAACCATTTATCTACGGCGGTTCACAGGAGCGCAATATGCGCGGTGGTACTGAGAATGTGTATGGTATAGTAGGTCTGGCTAAAGCTTTGGAATTGGCATATGCGAATATGGATCAGCACCAGCACCAGATACAGTCACTTAAAACCTATATGATCGGTCAGCTGAAAGAAAACATACCGGCGATAGAGTTTAATGGCGAGACCGACCCGAATAAGAGTTTGTATACTGTATTGAATGTGTCCTTCCCTTGCAGCGACATGGCGGATATGATGCTGTTCAACCTGGATATCGCAGGTATTTCGGCCTCAGGCGGTAGTGCATGCAGCTCGGGCAGCGATATAGGCTCACACGTATTAACAGCTATCGGTGGCGATCCTACACGTCCGTCGGTGCGTTTCTCTTTCTCGAAATACAACACTAAAGAGGAAGTAGATTATACTGTATCAAAGGTGAAAGAGTTATGCATGACTTATGCTTAGCCTAGTCTAAATTTATCGGTAAATTTATTTCACTTTAAGAAATAAATAAAAACAATAGGGCAATTCAGCAGGTTTATATAGTAGTATAAAAGTATAAACCTATGATAACTGCAAAAAATAAATCCGGCCATGTGCAGGATAAAAATAAGAAGCCTGAAAACCGGGGTAACGGCAACATGCCGAATGAAGATCCCGGAAAACGAATTTCAAAAGAGGAAATACTTTATCCTCATGAGAGTGAAGCAAGTCCGCAGCGGGAAGGAGCGGATGCTTCGTTTACCGAACGTAATGATGTCACTCCACCGAACAAAAAAGAGTTCCCTTCAGTTGGTCCTGCAAAAACGGACTTTGAGTCCAAAAAGTTAGGACGCACAACAGGTCGCATGATCGGTCACGAACCGGGAACAGAAAGCATATAATTTATTGACAGGCAAACCACAAGGGTTATAAACCTTGTGGTTTGTTTATATTAATCTATCTATCATGAGCGAGTATCTGGATCCTGAAGATGAAGTTCGGGATAAAAATAAAATTGAAAAATCAGGCAATCTATCCGGCAATAAAAAATCCGGAAGGCCTTTAGAAAAGAAAGGCCCGGCAAAGGATAAAGCAAAAAATGTGCTGAATGAAGACGGAAGTCTGCCTGATTTACCTTACAATAATGAGCCCGGAGGGGGCGCTTTAGAAGGCACTGTAGGCATCGGAACATAAAATAAAAAAATACCTGGGAAAAATCAAATAAAGTCGTAACTTGGTATTAACATAGCAAATAATTCAGAGCAAAATCTGAATTATTGCAAATCAGTCGGGTAGCCAAATATCTGACGGGCGTTGAGAAGGCGCATAAAAAAGAAAAAGGCTATGGTCACGACCATAGCCTTTTTTACTTTTTGGATTATTCTGATGATCAGTTAGCCATCATTTTTAAGAATGTCGCCAGCTTTTCTTTCATTTCCCTGCGGTCAACTATAAAATCAAGGAAACCATGCTCCTGAACAAATTCAGCAGTCTGGAACCCTTTAGGAAGATCTTTCTTAATGGTCTCTTTAATAACCCGCGGACCTGCAAAACCGATCAGTGAACCCGGTTCAGCAATATTGATATCGCCCAGCATCGCGTAGGATGCTGTTACACCACCTGTAGTAGGGTCGGTAAGCAAGGAAATATAAGGTATTTTAGCTTGGGCAAGTAAAGCCAGTTTAGCTGATGTTTTAGCCATCTGCATTAAGGAGAAAGCTGCTTCCATCATACGCGCACCACCTGATTTTGATATTATCAGGAAAGGTACTTTATGTTCGATACAATAATCGATAGAGCGGGCAATCTTCTCACCAACTACCGATCCCATCGAACCGCCGATAAAGTTAAAATCCATACAAGCGATCACGATATCCTGGCCATCAATTTTGCCAGCTCCGGCGCGGATAGCATCCTTCAAGCCTGTTTTATTGGTGGTTTCAGTTATCCTGTCGGTGTATTTTTTGGTGTCCTCAAAATGAAGCGGGTCGCCTGATTTTAGATTCGGATATAGCTCGGTAAATTCGTTGTTGTCAAATAAAATAGAAAAGTATTCCTTTGAACCGATACGGATGTGGTAACCGCAGTAATGGCAAACATATTGGTTCTCAACTTGTTCGCTGTAATGCAATGGTTTTTTGCAATTCGGGCATTTGTTCCATATGCCGTCCGGGGCTTCTTTCTTTTCCTCGGTTGTAGTTATTATCCCTTTTGATTCTCTTTTAAACCAGGTCATTTGTTAGTTGTGCCTCCAATTTCAGTGCAAAGAAACAAAAAATATTATAGAAGTGGTTAAGCATTAAAGCTTGCCAGCCACCTAAATGTTTTATGTATCTAAAGCTATTGCAAAAATCTTAAAACTAAGCACTCCTCAAATTTAAATTTTGAAGAAATTAAAATGAGATGACTGTTAAATGTAAATATGGTAAAACGCAGGTATATGTATTAAATATTAGATACTTGCATGACATAAATCAGGAAATTTTATAACTTCGAAGCCCCAATAAGTACTAAGGAATTTAACAAAACCAAGGAATATTAAGCTAATGGATTTAAAAAATTATAAAGGCGTTTTGCACGGCGACCAGGTGCAGGAGCTGTTTGAGATCGCTAAGAAGCATCAGTTTGCGTTACCTGCTGTTAACGTAACCGGCACAAATACTATCAATGGTGTTATGGAAACTGCAAAAGCAGTCAACTCACCAGTAATTATACAGGTATCACACGGTGGCGCGCAGTTTTATGCGGGCAAATCAATGGATAACTCACAGTTGCAGGCCACTATTTTAGGCGCTGTTTCTGCCGCAAAGCACGTTCATCTTTTAGCTGAGCATTACGGCGTTGCTGTAATTATGCATACCGACCATTGCGCTAAAAAATTATTACCATGGATCGACGGACTGCTTGATCACGGTGAGAAATTCTTCGCTGAGACTGGTAAACCATTGTTCTCATCACACATGCTGGATCTTTCTGAAGAGCCTATCCAGGAAAATATCGAGATTTCGGCAAAATACCTTGCCCGCATGGCTAAAATGGGTATGACACTTGAAATTGAATTAGGTGTTACCGGTGGCGAGGAAGATGGCGTAGATAACAGTAACGTTGAAAGTCATCACTTATATTCTCAACCGGAAGATGTTGCTTACTCTTATGAGGAGCTTTCAAAGGTTAGCCCCCGTTTTACCGTTGCTGCTGCTTTTGGTAACGTGCATGGTGTTTACAAACCGGGTAATGTAAAATTACAGCCGATTATCCTGCACAATTCACAGGAGTATATCAAGAAACATTACAACCTGGATGCTGAGAAACCGATCAACTTCGTGTTCCATGGCGGTTCTGGTTCAAGCCAGGAAGAAATCCGCGAAGCGATTTCTTATGGCGCTATTAAAATGAATATCGACACTGATATGCAGTGGGCGTTCTGGGAAGGTATTAAAAATTACTACCAGGGAAAAGAAGGATATCTTCAATCACAGATCGGTAACCCTGAAGGTGAAGATTCTCCAAACAAAAAATACTACGATCCGCGCGTATGGCTGCGCAAAGCTGAAGAAAACTTCGTTAAGCGTTTAACCGTTGCATTCGAAGATCTGAATTGTATCGATGTGAACAGCAAGCTGTAATATCAGGTATAATTTTATAATGCTAACGCCCCGATAATATTGGGGCGTTTGTTATTTTAACTAATTTCGAAGCCAAATCTGAGAGCCCAATGTCAAAAGTAGAGGTAAAAAAAGTTGTTGATCCCGCCGAATTGGAAAAGGTATTTGCCATACGCCGAGAAGTATTTGTAGGTGAACAAAACTGTCCGCCCGAATTGGAATGGGAGCACGAAGATGTATCCACGCACTTTCTAGCTACTGTTGATGATGAGCCTGCAGGCGCAGCACGCTGGCGAAAGACAGGCAAGGGCTATAAACTGGAGCGTTTTGCTGTGCTAAAGAAATTCAGGGGCTATGGAGTAGGGCAGTCTTTAGTTCAAGCTGTTTTAGATGATCTGCCTGGAGATGCTACCTATATCTACATGCATGCCCAGATACAAGCGGTGTCATTATATGAGCGCTTTGGTTTTGTGAAGACTGGTCCGCAGTTTGAAGAAGCGGGGATACAGCATTTTAAAATGGAAAAGGCATGAAATATTAATAAGCCCTCTTTGCGAACGAAGCAATCTCTTTGCTATGCGGATCAGGGAGAAGATGTTTGTTGAGGAACGTTCATTTTAAAATTTAGGTTCCATGAATGTCCTAAATAGTCCGCTAGCTAGCGGATCGTTCCACGCAAAGACGAGTAGTATATTAGCTAAATACTCTTCCTGAATAATCCATCGCCTCTCTCAATTTATCTAAATTAAGTCCAAGGTCGATATTCTGATCTTGCAGATAAGAAATCACATTCTCTGTAGCGATATTTCCGGTAAGCTCGTCTTTTGCCATAGGGCAGCCACCATAGCCCTTTAATGCGGTATCAAATCGTTTGCAGCCACTTTTATAAGCTGCCTCTACTTTGTGTCTCCAGGTATCGGGCGTGGAGTGCAAATGAACCCCCCAGGTTGTTTCTTTAAAGTTTCCTGACAGGGAAGAGTATAGGCCTTCTATTTGTTCAGGTGCGGCAATGCCGATGGTATCTGCAAGGGAGATATATTCGATTCCTTCATCTACCAGTTTTTTTGCCCAGCTCAATACAATGTCGTTATGCCATTCGTCACCATAAGGATTACCAAAACCCATCGACAGGTAAACCAGTAGTTTCTTCCCTTTACCATCGCTAAACGCTTTTATCCGTTTTACAATTTCAAAGGCTTCTGCAATACTACTATTAGCATTACGCTGCTGGAAGGTTTCTGATATAGAAAAAGGAAATCCAAGATAAGTGATCTCCTCGTGCTGCGCCGCCTCCTCAGCGCCCCTATAATTGGGTATAATGGCTAATAATTTTGACCGCGAAATGCTCAGATCCAGTTTTTGCAGTACTTGTGCGGTATCCTGCATCTGGGGTATGGCTTTGGGTGAAACAAAACTCCCGAAATCAATCGTGTCAAAGCCTACTTGTAACAACAGGTTGATATACTCAGCTTTGATCTCTGTGGGAATAAAGTTGTGGATTCCCTGCATGGCATCCCTCGGGCATTCAGTGATCTGGATAACTGGAGCCATGCACTTAGAATTTTGTGTTGTAGATCATAGCCTTGTGATTGATGCTTTCCCTTAACTCGGCAGTTAATGAACCTATATACCTTTCAAAAGCATCAATCACCTTTTTGGAATCCTTTTTTATGTATCGGGAATCGCCATTTGTTGCCCGTAAATACACTTCATAGAGACTCATTCTCACGCTCCCGGTTTCAGTTGGCCTGTAAAATGTCACGTTATGAATAGTATAACGGTAGCGCTGCTTTTTCATATCAACAGTCACTGCAAACTGAACGGTAAATGGGTCGATATTATCTGAGTAATTTCCAATGGTAAAAGGATTGGTATTCAAGTCCTGTGTAGTAGTAAATATCTCTTTCCCTTCCTGCTCAAACCCATAGGTCTGCTGAAAATTCTTTGCTGCCATAAATTGCAGCGTTCGCAGATAGATCAAACTGACGCCAATGCTGGTATCAACCTTAACGGTCTTCTGATAGTATGCACTGTTGCCGTCAATCTTCATTATCACTGAATCTCCCTGAGGCATCGGAATAGAGCCGTTCTTTCCTGTATCATCCTGTGCATGACCTATAAATGCAGTAAAGGCCAGGCTAATGCATATTAGCAACGCTTTCATAACTTAGGTGTATTTAAAGCTAAATATAGCAGGATATTTCCTTATTCTTCATGGGTCACAAGTTCAGCCTCATGCAAAGGGTCTTCCTTTACAAACTTCCGGATAATCAGTCTCGAGCCCCCGTTATAAGTAAGGTAATTTCCTATCCAGCTAACAAACACGATGGCCTTGTTCCTGAACCCTAAAAGCGATATCAGATGAACAAACATCCACACCACCCATGCAAAAAATCCCTGGAACTTAATTTTACCCAGGTCGGCAACAGCTTTGTTGCGGCCTATTGTTGCCAGTGAGCCTTTATCGAAATATTTAAAGGGTTTTGTCGCTTCACCTTTTATAATATGCAGAATATTCTCACCCGTAGCTTTGCCCATTTGTATGGCTACCTGTGCTACTCCGGGGTGCCCTTTAGGCGTATCCTTATTGATCATAGCTGCAACATCGCCAATGGCAAACACATTACTAAATCCTTCTACGCGACAGATGCTATCTGTTTTTATACGGTTGCCTCTTTGTATGATATCCTTATCAATACCATCAAAAACATTTCCCATTACGCCTGCCGACCAGATTACGTTCTTTGTACGAATCTTTTTGCCGCCTTCAAAAGTGATCACTTCACCATCGTAATTGTCAACTTTTGCATTCAGCATTACTTCTACCCCCATTTTCGTTAGAAAATTTTTTGCAGCCTCCGATGCTTCTTCCGACATGGCGCCTAATACCCGTGGCATAAAGTCAGCCAGGTAAACCTTCATTTCCTCCTTATTAAGCTCGGGATAGTCTTTACAAAGAATATTGTTTCTGAGTTCAGCTAAAGCGCCTGCCAGCTCAACACCTGTCGGACCTGCACCAACCAATACGAAGCTCAAATAAGGCTCACGTTCGTCGGGTGTGGCCTTTAAAACAGCTTCCTCCAGGTGCTGCAATATCATATAGCGCAAGTTCAGCGCCTCAGGCACCGATTTCATAGGCATGGCATGAAATTCGATGTCCTTGTTGCCAAAAAAATTTGTTGTCGACCCGGTAGCAATTACCAGGTAATCATATGTAATCTCACCAATAGAGCTGTTGACGGTATTTTTTTCAGGATTTATCTTCGTCACTTCAGCTACCCTGAAGCGGAAGTTTTTCTGATTATCAAAATTTTTACGAAGTGAGAAGGCTATTGAACCTGCCTCGAGGCTACCGGTTGCAACCTGGTATAACAAGGGTTGAAATGTATGATAGTTATGCTTATCGAGCATTAACACTTCTACGGGTTCGTTGGCTAAAGCCTTAGCTACTTCAAGACCGCCGAAACCGCCGCCTACTATCACGACCAAAGGAAACCGGGATGAATTTGTTGTTTCCATAAATTATATGTTTAGAAGAGTATATACAATTCTAAACAAAAAAGGCTCCAAATGTTGTTTGGAGCCTTTAAAATAACTGTTGTATGACTTATCTCAGATCTTTTTTGCCAAAATCGACAATGATCGGAGTAGCAATACAAATAGAAGAATAAGTACCGAAACATACACCCACCAATAAAGCGAATGAGAAGCCGCGGATCACTTCACCACCGAAGATAAATAATATAATCAACACGAATAATACCGTCAAAGCAGTGATAATTGTACGGCTTAGGGTCTTATTGATCGCATGGTTGATCACTTCCTTAGGATCATCAGCTTTTGAGTGATGCAGGCTCAGGAATTCGCGGATACGGTCGAACACCACCACCGTGTCATTGATCGAATAACCAATTACTGTCAATATGGCTGCAATAAACGACTGGTCGATATCAAGGAACGGTATAAAGTTCCTGAATAATGTAAAGAATGATAATACCATTAATGCGTCGTGTATAGTTGCTACCATCGCACCTAAACTGAACTGCCATTTGCGGAAACGAAGCAGGATATAAGCTGATATCATTATAATCGCAAAGGCAACGGTCCAGAAAGCCGAACGTTTAAGCCCCTCAGCAATTGTCGCTTTAACCTTTTGATATTGCGTTTTAGTCGGATCATCACTGACTTTAGTTGCCGGATTCGCATTTAACGCATTGAACAACGTTTGTCTAACCTTCGCGTCAGCAGTAGTAGTATTTTCCTCGATCAGGTATTTAGTAGTAATACTGATCTTATTTGCTCCAAATGTTTTAACCTCACTGGCACCTAATACTTTATCAATAGCACTGTGCACCTGTTCGGTTGTCACATTTTTATTGTCAAACTCGAGGACATAGTTACGCCCGCCGACGAAATCTACACCATAGTTAAACCCTTGAGTAAACATGGATACGATACCAGCCAGGATGAAAATGGTTGAAAATGCGTAGAATTTGAAACGGTTCTTAACGAATCCAAAATTGGCATTCTTGAATGTATGTGAACTCCATGGGTTTGAGAATTTGATGTCCCAGCCTTTGGTAATCATCCATTCGAAGATGATCCTTGAGATCAACAATGAACAGAATAATGATGTAACGATACCGATCATCAACACTACCGCGAAACCTTTGATAGGACCGCTACCGAATGTGAACAGGATCAGACCGGTGATGAATGTACTGATGTTGGAGTCGAGGATTGACCATAACGCATGTTTGAAGCCATCCGTAACTGCCAGTTTTATCGACTTACCTAATAGCAGTTCTTCACGTGTACGTTCATAGATCAGTACGTTGGCATCCACCGATATACCGAGCGTTAACACGATACCGGCAACACCAGGCATGGTTAATACCGAACCTAAGCTGATGAGCACGCCCATCAGGAAGAATACGTTGATCAAAACCGCAACAACTGCAACAGTACCTGCGCGGTTGTAATAAGCGATCATGAAAACTAGCACCACCACAAAGCCCATTACTGATGATAATAAACCGGCATGTATAGCCTGTTGGCCTAAAGTAGCACCTACAGTTGCTTCAGATACGATCTGTGCAGGAGCAGGTAAACGACCCGCTTTTAATACGTTTGCTAAGTCTTTTGTATCTTCTTGTGTAAAGTTACCACCTGAAATAGATGAGACACCACCTGAAATTTTACCGTTTACTGAAGGAGCAGAGTACACATTGTCATCCAGAACGATAGCGATAGCTTTGCCTGGTTGGTTAGGGCTTGGCGGAGCTGCCTCACCGGTTATTTCTTCCCATTTTTGAGCGCCCTGTGGGTTCATATACATGGTTACTTCCCAGCCCCCTTTGGTTTGATCGATGTCACTTCTTGCGTCATTTACAACGTCGCCGGTAAGCACAGCACTGTTATCGGCACCTGCAAGCCTTATTGCATATAGTTCAAATATTTTTGTTTTCTCAAGCGGTTTTACACCCCATAAGAATTTAATGGTTTGAGGCATCTGCGATTTAACGTCTGCACTATGCAGGTAGGCGTTAACTTTAGCAGTGTCTTTTTGAGCTACATAGCCTACAACCGGGCCCGGGCGTAATGCTGGCTGACCGTTTTGTGCTGTGTAAGTAGCAGGCTGTAAGATAGAGAATAATGGGTTTTGTGCAGCCAGTTTAGCTTTGTTGTTTAACAACGAAGTGTCTTTAGAAGCGCTTTTGTTTACTTTATTCAATAAAGACAAGCCGGCTTTTGATGTGTCTTTTTTGGCTGTTGTAGTTGCAGCAGTAGTTTTGGCAGTAGTACTATCCTTAGCAGCACTCTTGTTTTTAGCGGCAAGGAAGCTGTTGATATTGCTTAATATGCCATAAGCCTCGGCATTGTCATATGTTTTGTAGAACTCCAGTTTAGCAGTACCCTGTAACAATTTACGAACGCGGTCAGGCTCAGTAACACCGGGTAGCTCGATTAATATTTGGTTACGGTCTTTTAACAACTGGATGTTTGGCTGAACCACACCGAATTGGTCGATACGGGTGTTTAATACGGTATAGGTTTGTTGTACCGCTACGTCAGCCTGATCTTTCAGATAAGCTTCAACCTCAGCATTCGTAGAGTTGAACTTTACGCGGTCCTTATTTGCTTGTGTAGCGAATAAGGAGGCCAGTTTACCGTTTGGAGCTAATTTCTCATACTCACTTACAAAAAGTGTGATGTAATCACTCTGGCTGGTGCGGCTGTCAATATCAGCTTTCTCCAAAGCCTGGGCCATAACAACATCAGGGTTATTACTGGATAAGTTCTTCACCACATCACGCAGCGATACCTGCATGGTTACACTCATACCGCCCTGCAAGTCAAGGCCGAGTTGCAGTTCTTTTGCTTTACAGTATTGATAAGTGTGCTTGAATAACGGATACACTGGCTGTGTCTCCATCGAGTCCTTATACGCCTTTTCTTTAGCAATATTGCCTTTGGCGTATGTTTTTGCATCATTCTCTACTTTATTTGCTACCCACGTAAATGACAATTGGTATAAGCATACTATCGCCAGTAGAATTGCAAAAAATTTAATAACTCCTTTACCTTGCATTGTATATTAGAATATGTAATAAATTTAGTCTATAAGCTTTTTTAAACAAGACGGCAAATCTAATAAAATTTTATAACCATAAAATTTTATCTTGAAACAAATTATTGCATTGAGATGTTAAACGCGCTCTAGTGTGAGGAATGAGTAAGAATACTTATGCCTTTCATCTGCCGGATGATCTTCCCTCGAAACCTCTTCCCATTCCAAATAATCAATTTCCGGGAAAAAACTGTCGGCATCAAATGAGTGGTGTATGATGGTAAGATAAATGCGGTCAGTTTTGGACATAGCCAGTTTGTAGATCTCAGCGCCACCCACGATAAATACTTCTTCCTCATCCGCACAAAGCTCCAGTGCCTGCTCAACGGATTTCACCACTTCACATCCGGGAATGGTTATTTCCTGGCGTGTGATAATGATATTGCGGCGATTAGGCAGGGGCTTACCAACTGAGTCATAAGTCTTACGACCCATGATAACGGTATGCCCCGAAGTGATTTGTTTAAAGTGCTTCAGATCGGCTGGCATATGCCAGAGCAATTGATTGTCTTTGCCGATGGCGTAATTTTCAGAAATAGCGACTACTATGGTAACGATCATTGGTTATTTTCTTTTATTCGTTCAGTTAGCCATTGCTTGATCTCATCAAAACCAATTTCACCTTTGCTAGAGGAAATAGTCATTTTATATTTTTCATCTTGAGAAGCAACAATATCAAAATTGTTCTCCATTAACATCAATCGCATTAATACATAAGCAATACGTTTGTTGCCATCTATAAATGGATGGTTGATAATGGTACTTTCGAAAATTGCTGAAGCTTTTTCTACGGCAGTTGGATAAAGGTCATTTCCATCAAAGGTTGCGTACGGACGGTGGAGGGCAGCCTCTAATCCACCTAAATCTCTGATGCCTTTGCTGCCGCCAAATTCATCTATCAATTTATCATGAATGTGATTGGCTCTTTTCAGATCGATCATTGAGCAAGCTTTTCGAGCAACTCCCTGTCTTCAGAAATAATCTTTCTCAAGTTATTGGCGAGCTTTATGTCATCCACAGATTTAGTCTGTAATTCCTTCAAAAAATCCAATACATCCTGAAGTATACTTTCAGGAACCTGATCAAGTACTTTTTGTATTTCTGTTTTTAATTCAATTGCAGTCATACGCAAATTTATGAATTATTATTATACGGCTACGGCCCCTTTTATGTGAGGCCATGGATCATACTTCTCTAAAGTGAAGTCCTCAAACTTAAATTCAAAGATGTCTTTTACATCAGGATTGATCTTCATGGTCGGTAGCGGCCGTGGTTCGCGGCTTAGCTGGAGGTTGGCTTGCTCGATGTGATTATTGTATAGGTGAGCATCACCAAAGGTATGAATAAAATCGCCGGGCTGCAGATCGCATACTTGGGCCATCATCATCGTGAGCAATGCGTAAGACGCGATGTTAAAAGGAACGCCTAAAAATATATCGGCACTGCGCTGATACAGTTGGCATGACAATTTTCCATCCGCCACATAAAACTGGAACAGGCTGTGACAAGGGGGCAAAGCCATGTGCTCCACTTCGGCAACATTCCAGGCTGAAACGATAATGCGGCGAGAGTCCGGGTTCTTTTTGATTGTGTTTACCACCTGGGTGATTTGATCGATATGTCCGCCATCAGGTTTTGGCCACGAGCGCCATTGGTGACCGTATACCGGTCCAAGGTTACCCTGCTCATCGGCCCACTCATCCCATATACGTACGCCGTTTTCTTTTAGGTAGGCAATATTGGTATCGCCCTTCAAAAACCAAATCAACTCATGAATGATCGATTTAAGGTGCAGTTTTTTGGTTGTAACCAGCGGGAAGCCATCCTGCAGGTTAAAACGCATCTGGTAGCCAAAAACGCTAAGGGTACCGGTTCCGGTACGGTCATGCTTTTGGGTACCAGTCTCCAAAACATGCTTCATCAAATCGAGGTACTGTTTCATTTTAGTTGATTGGGTTGATTAAGTTGATTGGTTGATTGAGTTGAATTAACTTTCCAACATTTCAACCTTCCAACTTTACAACGTTATTTCCAAACACAAATAAAAATAATCTATTTTTGGTATCCTATGGATGTGCAAAAATACATCCGATGTTAATCAATCTGAATGATCGTATTTCCAAGCGCCAAGATCAATATCGGCATCAACATCACCGGTCGCCGGCCAGACGGCTACCATAATATCGAGACGGTTTTTTATCCTTTGCCTATTTACGACGCATTAGAGGCATTACCGGGAGATGAGCTAACCTTCCACTCGTCCGGACTGGATATCCCCGGCAGGATCGAGGATAACCTGTGCATTAAGGGATATCACTTAATGAGCAAAGATCATGATCTGCCTCCGGTAAACATACATCTGCTAAAACATATCCCAATAGGGGCAGGCCTTGGTGGTGGATCGGCCAATGCGGCGTTTTTCATTAAACTGATCAATAGTTTATTTGATCTTAAACTGGCCACGGAGCAAATGCTCGACTACGCCCGGCAGCTGGGTGCCGACTGCGCCTTCTTTATCGAAAATAAGCCTGTATTTGCTTTTGAAAAGGGCGACAGGTTCGAAGATGTCCAACTCGACCTTTCAGGCTATCATATAGCCCTTGTAATGCCTCCTGCGCACGTGTCCACTGCTGAGGCCTACCGGGGAGTGAGACCTGCGCCTGTAAAAGAGTCTTTGAAGGAGTTGATCAAACTTCCGGTTGAAGAATGGAAGCATCATATCAAAAATGATTTTGAAGAATCAGTTTTTAAAAATCATCCGGTGATCAGAGGAGTGAAGGCTGCGCTCTACGAAGCCGGTGCTATCTACGCAAGTATGAGCGGCAGCGGAGCATCAGTGTTTGGCATATTCAGCAAAAAAACTGATCTGCCAGAATTGGAAAAGACAAACCAGGTTTTCTATTGATGTTTGAAGTCGGAGGTCAGAAGTCTAATCTCTGAGTCTTTTGTAAACTCACAAATAAATCTGATCTCTGACCTCGGACTTCCGATCTCTTATAAGCCTGCATCCTCTGCAACCCCACGATCAAATGCTTCTACGCAGTCACGGTCGCCCCAGCCTTTGGCTACGGCCGTCAGCATACGGTTTAGCAACGCAGAACCGAAAGGCATTGGTGTTCCGCTTTGCTGAGCAAGATCGAATGCAAGGCTCACGTCTTTATAACCAAGCTTCGCTTTAAACCGGACTGGCTCGTAGGTTTTGTTAGCAATGAGCTTACCATAGTTCTGATAAACAGGAGCATTGAATAAAGTCGAACCGAAGAAGTCAGCCACCTGCGCGCGATCCAGTCCCTGCTTCTCTGATAATGCCAGCGCTTCAGCTATCATTTCTACAGAAGCGAAGATCATAAAGTTGCCCACAATCTTCACCACATTGGCGCCGCCTGTGCTATCGCCAAAGTCAATTACGCCTTGTCCTAATGCATCGAGAATCGGCTGTACGGTTGCTTTTGCTTCCGGGTCTCCGGATACGCAAATCCAGAGGCGTTTAGCAGCGGCCGCTTCAGGCCTTCCAAATACGGGTGAAGCAAGGTATTTACTGCCTGCTTTTTGATGCGCTGCAGCCATCTTTTCCGATGCGTTGGGAGAGATGGTGCTCATAGAAATATGGATACCCCCTGGCTGCAAAGTTTGCAGTATTCCGTCCTTGCCAATCACCGTTTCTGTCACCACCTCATCGTCCGAAAGCATGGTGATCACCACAGGTACATTTGCGGCCGCTTCGGCAGGTGTTTTGCATTTTGTGATGGTCGATTGTTCCAACCCGTCGGCCTTGCCCGTACTGCGGTTGTACACCTGTAAATGATAGCCTGCGGCGATAAGGTTTTTGGCCATTTCAAGGCCCATGTTCCCAAGCCCGATAAATCCTAGTTTGTTTTCCATAGTTTAATTTATATAATCTCTATCTTCCTGGCTTAGTGTATCAGGTTTTGGTTTTTGCTCCTCCGGTTCCTCATCACGACCCGGGACGTATTTCGGTCTGCCCGGGCGGCCAACCAGCACGCCGACGATAAACGAAACAACGGCCACTGCCAGCAGCATGACCAATTTGGAAACGTAGAAGGTGGCGAACAAAAAATTGAAAGGAACCTCTTTTGTATTTTGCATCACTACTACCGTCAGCAGTACGGTGACGAAGATGATGAACATCGTTTTTATTCTCATGACGATCTCAATTTTAACGGATGTGAAATGGATACGGTTTTTTGCAGAGCGAAAAACTCACGTCGAATTTTCGCTTCTTTTATAAATCTACAAAAAGGGCAGAGGTATCACAAGTCGGCAAAATCATAGACGTCTTTTTTGCAAAAAATCGAAAATCAAAAAATTAAAGAAAGGGGCAATTTTTGGGATTGAAATATTCATCCCGATTTTTTGACCGGAAGTGGGAGAGGGGGCGTCAAACGATTCAACGGGTTTCGAAAAAACGGACCTATTCCTAATCGATTTATAGTTGAAAATTCTGCGGGAAATTGAAGAAAACCTGTCGCGCCAAAATCTATTGTTCATACAAACCTGCATAGGCGTCGATTTTATTGAAACTCTCATTTTCTAGTTCAGTACACACTTAACAGAAACGCCCGTCAAAAACGTTTAGTAAAGTTTTTTGTTAATTAAAATTGATTAAATATTTGATTATAAATATTATATGTTGTTTAATTAGGGACATTAAATTTAAATGCTAAAAATATTAGTTTTTGGAAAATTTTAAACTATGAATTTATTAAACTATGATTTTATATAAATAATATAAATATTTGAATATGAAATAAATATATAATTTATATAAAATATAAATTCAAAATTTAATTTGAATTTTGACATGATTTTTACTACAGAAGAGCTTGTTTTATGATTTGAGTTAGGTACACTAAGTAAAAAATGAATTTTGCGCATGATCGTGCGGATCTATTTTAATGAGGGTTAGGGCAGGTATTTTCCGGGAGTCGTTTGTAGGGCTTTAAAATGCGTTTTAGGAGGTGTCGATTTTAAGTGCCTCCCTACCCTTCAAGGCAGTAAATTAGCATCAGATTTAATGTGCTGTTTAGAAAAGTTCGAAAGGAAATAGACAAGAAATGCTTAGCCGTTCCTTCTCCTGGCTACCTGCTTTTGGGCGACCGGAAAGAGAAAAATTGTCGACAAAATAATGATGGCGCCTACCCAGAAACCTATAGTCATTTTGTTCATGTCACCGAAAAAAAGGAAAGACATAACGATACCATATACCGGCTCGAGATTAGTGATGAGCGCCACACGGAAGGCGGAAAGTTCGCGCATTACCGACACGCCGGCGACGTAGGCAAGCGATGTACAGATGGTGCCGAGGAGCAAAAGATAACCAATATCAGCATGGTCGAGGATCATCGATTTATCGAATCCGTTGGTTGCTGCAAGGAAGATAGATATCCAAACGAAGGCTCCGGATAGCTCATAAAATGCGATCACAGGAGCTTCATATTTCTGTACTTGCCGGGAGTTTATAATAGCAAAAAGGCTTGCGCAAACTGCACTTGTGAGTCCTGCTATGATACCCTTAGTGTATTTTGTTTCAAATTTGAAAATTATCAGGATGCCTAAAACGATCAAAATTCCTGAGATGATTTCAAGTTTTGATATCCGCTTTTTATTGATTAGCGGCTCGAAAATTGCCGTAAATAATGTGATGGATGAGAGGCACACCAGACCCACTGAAACGGTAGATAATTTGATGGAAAGGAAGAATAAAATCCAGTGCCCGCCTACCAATGCGCCGGTAAAAATCAGCTTAAAAAGTGTGCTTCGATTTACCTTAAAAGTGGTCTTGTTAAAGTTAAAATAAAGGAACAAAGTGACTGATGCAATGAGCACCCGGTACCATACTAATTGCACGGCGGAGATGGAAATCAGCTTGCCTAAGATGCCTGTAAAACCCCAGATAAAGACCGTAAAATGAAGAATAACCAGGTTCTTATTTAATTGCGCCGGTGCTTTTTTTTCGGCCATTATTTAGGCGCTTTTACTAATAAGTAGTAGCCCAGTACAAAGAATAAAACGTTCGGCATGAATACCGAAATCAGTGGCGGAGCGCCGCCTTTTACGGAGAAAACTAATGCAAACCGCTCGATGATAATGTACGTAAAACATAGAATAATGCCTATTCCGAGCGGTAATCCGACCCCGCCGCGCACCTTCCTGGACGACATAGAAACGCCGATTAAAGTGAGGACGTACGTAGATAAAGGGTACACAAAACGGTGGTATTTTTCGAACTGCATATCCAGTAATTCGCCTGTTCCGCGTAGTTTTGCCTTCTCAATATTTTTGTTCAGAACGCTCATAGACATGGCGCTGTACTGATTATCCTTTATTTCAAAGTCTTCCGGACGCATATCAAGCACTGTGTCTTTTGTACTCCCATGCCATACCATAGTCTCTTTTAAACCATTAATTTGCCTGTCGGAGTAGGCTTTCATGGTCCAGATACGTTTTACTGAATCATACACTACGTTGCTGGCAACGATTTTACGGGTCATCACATCACCGTTAAACTTCTCTAAAATGAACTCATAACCAGTTTTTGAAGTCGGATCAAAGGATCGTACAAATATGAAAGTATGCTTGTCCAACTGCATGTGTACCTCATTTTTTGTTGGGTCGCTATCACTGAAGTGAGTGCTTTCAAAGTCAACTTTGAGGCGATTTGTATAAGGAATAAGGTATACGTTAGCAAAAAAAGATATGAGGAAAAGTAGTGTTGCGGCAATAAAATATGGTCTCAAAAAGCGGTTAAAGCTTGCTTTTGATGTCAATATCGGCACTATCTCTGTCTGGTTGGCCATCTTGGCTGTAAACAGGATAACGGCCAGGAAATTGATGAGTGGTGAAAGATAATTAAGATAGAAAGGAATGAAACCAGCGTAGTATTTAAAAGCGATATCATGAAAGGTGCTTTGCTTTTTCAGGAAATTATCCAGGTGTTCTGACACGTCAAAAACCACCATCACTACCGAGAAAATGGCCAGTGTAAATATAAACGTGCCCAGGTACTTGCGTATGATGTACCGGTCAACAACTTTCAGATGTTTTCTTAAAAAATTTCTCATTTATAATCGTTGACCTAAGCGGTTTACCATCACCTTTTTCCAGTTATAGAACTCGCCCGAGATGATTTTTTCCCGTGCTTCTTTTACCAGCCACAGGTAAAAATGCAGGTTGTGTAAGGTAGCAATTTGCGCTCCTAATATTTCGCCCGAATGAATTAAATGCCGAAGGTAAGCTTTTGTATAATTCCGGTCGGCATACAGCTCGCTATCAGCTTCAATCGGACTAAAATCGTTCTTCCACTTTTCGTTCTTGATATTGATAATACCTTCTTTAGTAAAAAGCATACCATTACGCGCGTTGCGCGTTGGCATTACACAGTCAAACATATCAATACCTAAAGCAATGTTCTCCAATATATTTACAGGTGTACCTACACCCATTAAATAACGCGGTTTTTGCTGTGGTAATATATTACACACCAATTCTGTCATAGCGTACATTTCCTCTGCCGGTTCTCCAACGGATAAACCGCCTATGGCATTACCTTCGCGCTCAAATGACGCGATAACTTCAGCTGATTTAACCCGCAAGTCTTTATAAACCGACCCCTGTACAATTGGGAAGAGCGTTTGGCTATATCCGTATTTCGGCTCAGTACTATCAAACCTGTCGCAGCAGCGTTTAAGCCAACGATGCGTCATTTCGATAGATCTGCGCGCGTAGCCATATTCACATGGATAAGGTGTACATTCATCAAAAGCCATAATAATGTCGGCCCCGATAGTACGCTGGGTATCCATCACATTTTCTGGTGTAAACAAATGTTTTGAGCCGTCAATATGTGAACGAAACGTAACACCTTCTTCCTTTATTTTACGTACTTCGGTAAGCGAATACACCTGGTAGCCGCCGCTGTCGGTCAATATAGGCTCATCCCAGCCATTAAATTTATGCAGACCACCGGCTTTTTCAAGCGTATCCAGTCCGGGCCTTAGATATAAATGGTAGGTGTTACCGAGTATGATCTGTGCTTTTATATCATCCTTCAACTCGTGCTGATGAACGGCTTTTACGGTGCCTGCAGTGCCTACAGGCATAAATATCGGTGTTTGTATAGTGCCGTGATCGGTGGTGATTTCGCCTGCGCGTGCTTTCGATAACGGGTCTTGTGCTGTTAAACTAAATTTCATTTCGAGCCTGCAAAATTAGTCATTTATGTTTGATTTGGTTGAGATTAGGTTGAAGTTGTTGTAAAGGTTGTAGAGGTTGAAGTGGATTGATTCTCACCATTTTTTAATATTCCAACATTTACAACTTCTATAACCACTACAACTTCTCCAACCTCCCCTAATTTTTCCACAATAGCGGCTTTCCGGCCAAAACTTATCCACCTTTAGTATACAATAATGGTTTTTTTTACAATTTTACCCATTATATATTCACCTGATATTGGAAACCTATTTACCCGACGCGCTATTCATACTGCTAACCTTCTGTTTTATTGTTCAGTTGTACTATCTTATTTACTATCATAACAGGCTGAGGGTATATAAACCTGCACATGAATTAGTACGGCCTGCACTTCCCATTTCGGTGATCATTAGCGCCCGTAACGAGGCTGAAAATCTGTCCGAAAATTTGCCTTTAATATTGGAACAAAATTATCCTGATTTTGAAGTAGTAGTGGTAAATGACTGTTCCCTGGATGACTCTGAACTTGTTTTAAAGGATCTAAGTGCAAAATATTCCCGCTTAAAAGTAGTTACAGTTACCGAAAACGACCGTCATAAAACAGGCAAAAAATTCGCCCTGACCATGGGTATTAAGGCATCTAAAAATGAGCATTTGTTGTTTACGGATGCAGATTGCAAACCTGCTTCTGACGAATGGATCACTCGTATGGCAGCCAATTTCACAGACGGTACAGAGATCGTTCTGGGCTATTCTCCTTATTATAAAACAAGGGGTTTCCTTAACTCATTTATTCGTTTCGAGACTACAAAAACAGCTATCAATTACCTTTCGGCGGCGTTGGCAGGTAATGCATATATGGGCATAGGTCGTAATTTGGCTTATACCAAAACATTATTTTTCAGGAATAAAGGGTTTGGATCGCATATGCATATCCTATCCGGCGATGATGATCTGTTCGTAAATCAGAATGCTACTGCGGATAATACAACAATCGAAATACATCCGGATGCCTTTACTTTTAGTCTGGCCAAAAACACTTTTGCCACTTATTTTGTTCAAAAGAGGAGGCATATGGGCGTAGGGAAAATGTATAAGAATAATCACCGCCGTATGCTGAGTTTTGATGCGGCAACCGGCTTTTTCTTCTACATATTGCTTATATTATCCCTTGTTCTGGATTATGATCCGCTGCCTGCTTTGGGATTATTCATTTTTAGGCTGATTGCACAATTAGTTATATATTCGAAGGTGTTCGCTAAGCTGGATGTTAAAAACTTATTGTGGTATTTACCATTCTTCGACCTTGTTTATTATGTTTATTTAAATATTTTTGGATTGATAGGTACTTTTATAAAAACTACACAGTGGAAGTAAACGCAAATTTTACCGAAAACGCAAAAAACGATTTTCACCTGGTTGTGAAAGCACGCGAGGGAAATCAAAAGGCTTATGCCGACCTGATGCACAGGTACAAGGATTCCATCTATTTCATGGCGCTCAAGATGGTAAACAACAAGGAGGACGCTATGGACCTCACTGTTGAAACCTTTGCTAAAGCGTTTGAAAAATTGGAAAAATATCAGCCCGATTATGCATTCAGTACCTGGCTGTTCCGTGTAGCAACCAATAACTGTATCGACTTTATCCGCAAAAAAAAATTGAATACCATGTCCATCCACGGAATGGTGGACGATGATGGGGAAGAGAAAACGCTGCAGATAAAGGCCGACGTCCTGAACCCGGAAGAGACTTCTATAAAAAAACAGCAAACACAGGAGTTAAAAGTACTGATAGAAAGTTTACCTGCACGTTACCGTAACCTGATCACTCTGAGATATTTTGATGAATTGTCATACGAAGAAATAGCGCAACAACTGGACTTGCCTTTGGGTACGGTTAAAGCACAGCTATTCAGGGCAAGGTACTTGTTGGGTAATATCATTAACCGCTTTAACAGGGATGACATCTGATATCATACTCAAATACTTCCCTGATCTAAGCCCTGCACAACAGCAACAATACCAGCAACTGCCCGAATTATACAATTTCTGGAACAACCAGATCAACGTCATATCCCGGAAAGATATCGATTCTTTATTGGAGAGGCATGTATTGCACTCTCTAGGCATAGCTAAAGTAGCATCTTTTCTGGCGGGCGAAACTGTTTTGGATGTAGGTACCGGAGGAGGCTTCCCGGGTTTGCCATTGGCAGTAATGTTTCCAGAAACCCAGTTCCTTTTGGTCGATTCTATAGGCAAAAAGATAAAAGTGGTAAACGAAGTAGCTAAAGCCATTGGTTTGAAAAATTTAGAAGCCGAGCACATCAGGGCAGAACAAACACCTGGTAAATTTGATTTTGTGGTTTCACGTGCTGTCACTCAACTGAAAGACTTCTATCCCTGGGTGAAAGGGAAATTCAATAAGACTTCAAAAAACACCCTCCAAAACGGGATATTATATTTAAAAGGCGGAGATCTTACACAAGAAATCGCTGAATCAGGCTTGCGGGTGAAACAATACCATTTAAAAGACTACTTTGCCGAAGAATTTTTCGAAACCAAGCAGGTGATCTATGTAAAAGGGTAATAATTTCTTATCGCCCTTTTCTATTTCGATTAGCTTTTACCATTCTTTGTTGTATCCTTCTTTTTCTTTTTGAAAAGATTTAAAGGATTTGGTGGCGGTGGTGGACCGGCAGGGTGTGCGGCCGGCCCGGAAGATGACTGTGTTTTAGACGAAGTGGTTTTATCGTCGCTTTTTTTCCTAGCAGCCGTATCCTTTTTATGCTTTTTAAAGGGGTTGATTTTTCTAAAAACTTCATCGGGTGGTGGAGGTGGAGGCGGTCCTCCTGGAGGTGGTGATGGCGGGCTTTGTGCAAATGCATGTACAGAAACACATAGTAATGCCAGGAATAATGGAACGATTGACAGGTATTTCAGCCTTGCCGGATAACCTTTTCTTTTTGTGGCGTTCTCAATCATGCCTCCTGATTTTGAGATGGTTATTTGCTTATCTAAAATTATAAAAAAATTATTCCCAGCAATCCACATTTTTCCGATAATAAAAATGCTAAAAATTTGAGCAATTTTATTTTTTTTGTAACTTCAACGCCAGATACCTGAACTTTAAAATATGTCATTATTACATCGGCTTGCCTTAACTTTTATAAAAAACATCGGTCCTGCACTATCCAAATCCATGCTTTTTCATTTTGGCGATGAAGAGCAGGTATTTAAAGCATCTAAATCGAAACTGATACAAATACCCGGCATTGGCGAAAGGCGATTTATTGATATGAATTTTAAAGCTGCTCTTGAACGCGCAGAGGAAGAATTGAATTATATTGAAAGGAATAACATAAAGCCCATTTTTTATACTGATTCGGAATATCCAAAGCGACTAAAGAACTGCATTGATGGACCCATATTACTGTATGGTAAAGGCAACTATAACCTAAACCCACGACATGTAGTAAGTATAGTAGGAACCCGGAGAGCTACTGAATATGGTAAACAATTATGCCATCAGTTGGTAGAAGAATTACAACAATATAACGTTTTGATTGTGAGTGGACTCGCTTTAGGAATAGATACTTACGCACATAAGGAATGTTTAAAGCAAGGCATACAAACTGTAGGCGTGCTTGGGCATGGATTTGACCGCATGTACCCTGCACAAAACCGCTCAATAGCCGAGAAAATCCAGGAAAATGGCGGCTTATTAACTGAATATCCATCCGGAACTATCCCTGACCGTGAAAATTTTCCGCAACGGAACCGTATAGTAGCAGGCATGGCAGATGCGACAGTTGTAGTTGAAGCCGGCATTAAAGGTGGTGCATTGATCACAGCTGAGATTGCGAATTCCTATAATCGTGATGTTTACGCTTTTCCTGGCAGGATAGACGATGAGTTTTCCGAAGGATGTAACTTCCTGATACGCCATAACAAAGCTGGATTACTAACTTGTGCTGCTGATTTGGCTTACTGTTTAGGGTGGGAGAAAATGGATGACGGCAGACCTGCTGTGGAACAATTGTCTTTGCCCATGGATTTGTCAAATGATGAAAGGGTTATTTTAGATATTATACATCAGCATAAATCACCTTTGGCGATTGATGAATTGACTCTGAAAGCCAACATTCCGATGAGCCAATTGGCAATGAACCTGTTAAATATGGAAATGCAGGGATTTATACGGTCATTACCGGGGAAAACCTATTGTATCAATTGATTTAGCTAATTTGAAAATTTGAGGGTGTGCCAATTTGAAAATGAGTAGAGATAAGTCATTTTCAAATCTTCAAATCAATTATCTTCCTTCGGTGAGCTAAACCACTCCAGTTTACCCGAATCATAGGTTAATTCTCGCCAGGAATCAAATTCAAATGTGATCAGGACAGCGGCCCCCGGGGATACCTCACGTATCTGCCCGGTAAAATAGTGAACTAATTGGGCTATTCCCGGGTTATGGCCAACCAGGCCTACAAAATTATGATTATCAGGAAAATCACTGATCACATAAAGCAGTGATTGCTGGCTGGCATCATAAATCCGCTTATCTTCTGTTGGTTTGTGCAAGCTCAAGTGCTCTGAAAGGATATTAGCTGTCGCTAAAGTACGAAGAGAAGGACTGCTTATAAGTACTTGAGGAACTGCACCTGCGCTTTCTATTCGTTCGGCCATGATGGTGGTATCCCGCATACCTGAGTGTTTAAGAGGCCTTTCAAAATCGCTGTAGCTGTCGTCATGAACGGCTTTGGCATGGCGAACCAATAATAGCTTCTTCATACAGTATGGGTTTAAGCTTTGTTAGCGAAATCAATAACAGTTTGTTCGGGTATATTGTTCATGCACTTGAAGTGTCCAAGTGGACATTTTTCAAGACCGAATTTTGAACACGGCCGGCAAGGTAAATTTATTCCGATCACTTCGGTATCTTTTACCATGTAAGGCTGTACACCAAGTAATTCGGGCACAGTGCCGCCCCAAATAGAAGCAATCGGTTTGTCAAATGCTTCGGCAATGTGTGTCAACCCCGTATCAAACCCCAGCACTTTTTTCGCTTTTGAAACTAAATATACGGATTCATCCAGCGAAGTAATACCGCAGGCATTATAAATATTTGAACCGATGGCAGTTGCAATTTCGTTACCATTTTCCTTTACATCATTTCCTCCGAGCAACACAATAGGAGCATTGACCTTACGGCATATGCTGATGATCTTCTCGTTCGGCATGCGTTTGGTAAAATGTGTGGCTCCTATAATGAAAGCTAAGAAGCCCGGCTGATGTGATTCGGGCAGTAATTTTGTGAGATTGTGTTCTGTTTTTATATAATAATCAATAGGCTTACTATCATTTTTCACACCTAAAAACTTCACCGCTTTCATGTAGCGCTCTACCAAATGCACCGGGGGAACAAGTTTTAGATTGAATTTGAGGCTCAACCACTTACGAATGCGTTGCTTTTTGTAGGCGGATGATTTAATGCCGGTCCTTAGCTTTATCAGCGAAGTGCGCAGATTATTATGCAGATCAATGAGGTAGTCATATTTCTCAGCTTTTATCTCCTCAATAGTTTCAGCCAGGGTCGGTTTTAGCAAAAGCAGTTTATCAAGATGCGGATTGTTATCGTAAATGTACTTGAAAGCTGGTTTTGTAAGAAAATGAATTTCTGCGTCAGGCAATTGCGTCTTCAGGCATCGCACTACAGGCGTTGTATAAATAATATCACCCATCGAGCTGAAACGGACAACCAGTATCTTCATGTTATTTTGTGATCTGTTCCCTGATCTTTTTGATAATAGATGTAGAGGAGTAGCCCTCCACAAAATCGATTGTTTTCACCTCGCCGCCGTTGGCTAATACTTCTTTGGCGCCCACAATATTTTCGATAGAATAATCAGCTCCCTTTACCAAAATGTCAGGCATGAGTGTTGTGATGATATTAATTGGAGTATCTTCTTCAAACACTACAATAGCATCTACAAAGAATAAGGCGGCTAATAATGCAGCGCGGCTATTCTGATCATTTACAGGTCGATCTTCACCCTTTATTCTTTTTACTGAGCTGTCTGAGTTTAAGCCAATCACTAGTTTATCGCCCAATTCAGCTGCTTTGGCCATATAGGTAATGTGCCCGATATGAAGCAGATCGAAAACGCCATTGGTAAAAACAACCTTTTTGTCCTCGCTTTGCCATTGCGAAATGGAGGCTTTAAGCGATTGTAAGTCACTTATTTTGCTGAGCAATGTTTTTTCCAGGTTGTTTCTCATCGGTCAAAATTCGTTATCAACAGCCTTGCACATGATATGACCGATCAGGATATGCATTTCCTGTATACGTGCCGTAATATCGGACGGCACGATAATGTTCAGATCGCACATACTGTTCATTTTACCGCCGTTTCTGCCTGATAAGCCCAGTGTTTTGCACTGCAGCTTCTGTGCTGATTCAAAGGCTTTTAATATGCCTTCGCTGTTACCGCTGGTCGAAATGCCGATGAACAGGTCGCCCGGCTGTGCTAATGCTTCTAACTGGCGGGAGAACACAAACTGGTAGCCGTAATCATTGGCTATAGAGGTTAAGGCAGAGGTATCGGTTGTGAGAGCAATACCTGGCAAAGCCCGGCGTTCTTTTACAAATCTTCCGCTTAATTCAGCTGCAATGTGTTGAGCATCGGCAGCGCTTCCACCATTTCCGGCTATTAAAACCTTCTTGCCGTCTTTCAGGGTATCTACAATCACTTCGCATGCTTTCTCAATATCAGCGGTAAGCGATTCAATCACTTTTTGTATCAATTGCTGATGATCGTTCAGTTCCTCAATAACCAGTTTATTCATTTTGTATGTCGTTGGTCAGTTAGCCTGACCGTTTGTTATATCTTCTAAAATTTCGTCAATAGTGGTAGTTGCACTACCCACACGCCGTATTACAATAGCAGCAGCATGGTTAGCCAGTTCGCAGGATTCTTCGATCGTCAAACCTGAAGCCATGAAGTAGGCGATAGTCGCCAATACAGTATCGCCGGCCCCGGTTACGTCAAATACGGCAGTCGCCTTAACCGGTAATAGCTTGTAAGCAAGCTCATCCAATATTACCATGCCTTCTTCTGACAGGGTAACGATCAGGTAATCAACGCCTGTTTGTTTGAATATCACTTTAGACGCCTTTTGCAGGTCATCAATGTTCTTGATCCGTTCTGTCTTTGCAGCTTCGGCCAGTTCTTTACGATTAGGCTTAATGATGAAAGCACCCTTATATTTCTCGTAATTCAATCCCTTCGGATCGATGATCACTTTCTTTTCCTTGCTTTTGGCTAATCTGATCAGTCGCTGGGTAAGGCCTTCAGAAAATAAACCTTTACCGTAATCAGAAAACAGCACGATATCAGCTTCATTGATATAATGATCCAGTTGATTTACCAGTTCGTCTTCCAACTCACTCAATACCGGGTCAGTAATTTCACGGTCAACTCGTACCAGTTGGTGGCTACCCGCCACGACACGCGTTTTGACCGTAGTCGGACGGTTTGCATCTTTCAGAATAGCATCAGTAGCAATACCTTCACTTTCTAATATTTCAATTAGCCTCAAGCCATAGGCATCTTCACCAATCAGGCCCCCAAGTGTAACTTTTGCACCTAAAGCAACCAGGTTTTGCGCTACATTCGCCGCTCCACCCAGTGTGGTCGATTCATTTTTTACGTTAACTATCGGAACCGGGGCTTCGGGAGAGAGCCTGGTGGCATCACCCCAGATATAATGGTCGATCATCAGGTCCCCGATGACGAGGATAGCAGGCGGATTTTGCTGTTGTATGTGACGTACTTTATCTATGAGCATTTACCTGCTTTTTTGATTCGAACTCCTTTTTAATTTCTTCAAGAGGGAACGTATTTAAACACATTTCCTTATATAAACCGCCTTTTCGTGCGGCTAAAACACCGTAATGCATGTCTGAAAAACCTTCGACACGGTGAGCATCGGGGTTTATGGAAAGTTTTACACCCTTATCCAACGCATACTGATGCCAGCGCCAGTCCAAATCCAAACGCAATGGGTTGGCATTGATTTCGATAATCACATTGTTTGCCGCACAGGCATCTATTACCTTTTGATAGTCAAATTCATAGCCTTTACGGCTTAGCAATAACCTGCCGGTAGGATGTCCCAAAATGGTGGTATATGGATTTTCAACAGCTTTGATCAAGCGCATGGTAGCTTTTTCCTTGTCCATTTTCAGATTGGAGTGAACCGAGGCGACGATAAAATCAAAGCGCTGTAATATCTCATCCGGATAATCTAGTGAACCGTCATTCAGTATATCCGACTCGATTCCTTTGAAAATATGAAATCCGGTAATCTTTTTATTTAGGTGGTCGATCTCCTCATGCTGCTGCAAAACCCGCTCGATACTTAAACCCTTCGCGTAAAAGGCACTTTTACTATGATCGCATATACCTAAATACTCCAGTTTTAGCTGATCGCGACAATATAAAGTCATGTCCTCCAGGGTATTCACACCGTCGCTCCAGGTACTGTGATTATGCAGTGTGCCCTTTAAATCCTGGTAAGTAATAAGCTGAGGCAATTCATTGTTCGCTGCTTTCTCAATAAAGGTGTTGCCCTCGCGTAATTCAGGCAACATATAAGCAAGTCCTGCTTTTCTGTAGATCACTTCTTCGCTTTCAGCTTGTTTAACACTATCATTAGTACGCGCCAAAACAGCCTGAATATGGTCGTCAGCTCCAGTTTGAACAAATAATTCGTAGTGAAAAGACAGGATACTTACAATCGAAATGCTCACTAACAAACCATTGGCAGTTTCTCCACTGATGGTATGTTCATTAACCGTTAGGTTTTGCAGAATATCCGATTGCGTAAGTGCCTCTACATCCGATCTCACATTATCCGAACCAACCAGAAAAGTCAATTCATTAATGATCTCGCAACATCTTCGGAATTCTCCGGTATAGCTTACACTTCCATCAGGAAGAATGCTCTGTAACTTCTGAAATAACTCGCCAGCAACTGCATCCACCTGCGCATACAGGAATTTGCCGTTGCTTGCCATCCTGAATTCGATGACCTTAACTATTTCCTCCTGTGTCTTTAATCCGAAGCCTTTAGCTTCAATCAGCCGGTTCTCATTGCAGGCGTAGTATAATTCACCAACGGTCTCAATGCCCAATTCATGCCAGATGATACCAATCTTCTTGGGGCCAATGCCTTTGATCCCCAGCATTTCTACAATGCCTTCAGGCGTAGCAGCAAGCAAATCGGTTAGATCGGTAATGGCTCCTGTTTCCAGTAACTCCACAATTTTGGTGGCCGTACTTTTCCCAATACCGTCGATCTTCTCCATCTCAGCCAGGCTTTTGCCTGCAATACGATAGGGGAGCTTATCCACCTTAAACGCAGCATTGGCCAGCGACTTCACCTTGAACGGGTTCTCGTCGTGCAATTCCATCAATTGCGACAGCAGGCGAAGCGTACGGGCAATGGGTTTGTTTTCCATAAGTGGATTTGGACGGTAAAAATACAAAATAGTTCATAGGTCAATGCCTATCGATATTTAAAACAAAAAAGAAAGCCATTTCGGTTAAGAAATGGCTCAAATAAATTATGGCGATAATCTACTTTATCACAATATCATAAGGCATACGCATCTGCGGTGTGCGCATCATTTCGGTAAGCCCTTTTATCTGTTCGTAATAGCGATAATTATCGCCCAGTTCTGATTTTACAAAGTGAGCTCTCATTTGAGTGCTGATATCAGAGCCGAATTTATTAAACACACCTTTCTTTTGTTCAGGATAAGCAACTAACTTGTATTTTTTGATGTTCGCTTTCTTAGCAGCCGATGAGATGGCATCATTAATATTACCCAGACGGTCAACCAGGCCAATTTTTACAGCTTGTTCGCCTGTCCACACACGACCCTGCCCAATACTATTAATATAAGCCTGTGTTTTATGGCGACCTTCGGCAACAGCCTTCGTGAAATCGTCATATCCATGGTTCACATTGTTCTGCAGGATAGCTTTTTCTTCGGCGGATAAAGGCTTGCTGATATCACCCAAATCGGAATATTTGCCGGTTTTTACACCATCAAAAGTAATTCCCAGCTTATCATTAAATAGTTTTTGAAGGTTAGGAACTATAGCGAAGATGCCGATGGATCCTGTTATTGTGTTGGGTTCAGCAATGATCGAATCTGCTGCGCAGGATATGTAATAACCGCCCGATGCTGCCAGATCGCCCATCGATACAATGATCGGTTTTACTTTTTTGGTAAGCATTACCTCGCGCCAAATCACATCTGATGCCAGCGAACTACCCCCCGGTGAGTTCACACGGAAAACAACTGCTTTTACATTATTATCCAGCCTTACTTTCCGTAGAGCAGCCGATATTTTTTCTGAACCAATGGTGTTATCGTCGCCATCACCGCCATTTATTTCACCTGAAGCGTAAACAACTGCTATCTGGTTTTTGATGGTTTTCTTCGAATCATCTTCATTTTTTGATGTGGTATTGTTTCCGGCGGCATAATCGCCCATCTCCACTTTATGCAGATCGGCTTTTGAGCCCACTCCTGTACGATCCCGCAATTCATCCAGTACCTCATCTTTATACTTTAAGCCGTCAACCAGCTTATATTTTAGCGCATCTTCAGGGAATTGCACTTTCAGATTGTTAGCAATATAATAAAGCGAATCTTTGGTGATCTTACGGCTCTTGCTGATATTCGTCAGGAAGTAATTATATAGCGAACCCAAATAGGAGTTAACCTGTTCGCGGTTTGCATTGCTCATTTTGGTCAATACGTAAGGCTCAACAGCGCTTTTGTAGGTGCCTACTTTAATTACCTGCGCTTCGATACCTAATTTATCCAGGGCTCCTTTAAAGAATGTGATTTCTGAATTAAATCCGCTAAACTCAAATATCCCTTTAGGGTTAATATACACCTTATCGGCTACCGATGCCAGGTAATAGAAGCCTTGTGTATACACCTCGGAGTAAGCAATAACAAACTTGCCTGATTTTTTAAAATCAATCAGCGCATCGCGTATCTCTTCAGTGGTGGCCTGACCGGATAACATAAAGCTTTCATCCAGAAAAATCCCTTTTATATTACTATCTGTTTTTGCCCTTTTTATATTACCGAGGATATCGTTAAGGCCTAAGTTTTTGTCACCGTCCAAGCCCAAAAAATCAAGCCCGGAAAGCGGGTTATAAGGAGTACGTTCAGGAATCTCATGTGTAATTGCAATATGCAGGTACGAATCTGAATCGACTTCGACATGTTTGTCACCACTTGCGGCCATTATTATACCTACTATAATAACCAGAAATATCACACTGCACAAAATAATCCCCACCACCGTGGCGAAAACAAATTTGAAGAATTGTTTCATTAAATATTATAAATCTTTTATCTATGCAAACTTAGCAATTCAATATATATAATATTAAGAGCTTTGTCTATAATATTTGTTACAACAATGATTGATGTTTTTTTATTACTGGGAAGCAATTTGGGCGATAGGGAAGCATACTTAAAGAAAGCGATCGATCTGATTGAGACTGAGTTAGGCGTAGCAGTAAAAAAAACATCTGTTTACGAGACCGAAGCCTGGGGTAAAACCGACGAGCCGAACTACCTGAACCAGGTTGTGCAGGTTGACACAACGCTGTCGGCCCGGCAAGTGCTTGAAAAAATATTGCAGATCGAAATCAGAATGGGACGCGTAAGAGAAAGGAAATGGGGATCGCGGATTATCGATATCGATATTTTATTTTATGGGCAGCATATGATTAATGAACCGGGGCTTATAGTTCCGCATCCTGAGCTACATAACAGAAGATTTACCCTGGAGCCATTAAGTGAGATAGTACCTGATTTGGAACATCCTGTACTTAAAAAAAGTATTTTTCAACTTAAAAGCGAACTTAAAGATAACTTGATCGTAAAAAAGTTATAATTTTGATTTAACATACTCAATATACTCAACCGAATTTATAATAATATATCAGCCTAAACATGCAGGATAGCTCAGCACAAGATCTTGATTTAACATTTTTATACGAAATTGCTGATGGCAGCGACGAGTTCGTCGTGGAATCTATTGACATGTTATTACAGCAGGCTCCTGAGATGCTGAACAGTATCGATCAGGCTTTGCAATCGACTGATTGGCCTACGGCGGCTGCATCTGCACATAAACTAAAACCTTCAATGGGTTTTTTCGGAATGCTTATTTCCCAGGGATTATTGCAGGAAATAGAATTGCTTTGCAAAGCAGGCGGAGATGAGCCTGAACAGATAAAAGCAAAGTATGCCCAGGCAAAAGATATCATTGAAAACAACCTCACTGCGCTTTCGCGCATCAAAGCCGAAAAAGAAGCGGGAATTTAAACTTTTTGAATTTTAAAGCTATAGCTTTCCATGATCAGGTTAGCTAATAGGCTTTTGCACGCTTGTTCTACTTTTGAGTTGGCAATTTCTTCGTTTTCGGCTTCAATTTCGAGTGAAATGTGTTTCCCGATACGTACGTTGTGTATCTCGGTTAATCCAAGATTTTTCATACTACCGGTTACAGCTTTTCCTTGCGGGTCAAGAATTTCCTTTTTGGGCATTACGTCGATTTCAGCCTGAAACTTTGTCATTAGAGAACTTATATTGAATGATAGATAAGGTGATATACATTAATATGATCACCGGAACCGCGGCAAATTTAAAAAATAGTATCAATATTGCCGAGAAGAGTAGTAATAAATAACGATAAATGTTCTCATCCAGATCTGTGTTTTTGAATTTAAGCGACATTAAAGGGATTTCAGCTACCAATAATGAGCACATCACTAAAACAAAAACAGACAGCACATACACGTTTAATATATAGTTGCCAAAATTGACATGATGTTCTAGTATAAATGGTAGGGATGCGATCAATATGGCATTAGCCGGAGTAGGCAAACCAATAAAACTCTCGGCCTGGCGGGTATCGTTATTAAATTTAGCCAGTCTCAAAGCCGAAAAAACCGAAATCAGGAAGGCACTGAAATTAAGCCATGGGCTAACATTCGGTATCTGTGGTGTTTTCAGAAATAGCTCGTATAGGATGGCCGAAGGCAAAAAGCCGAAGCTTACCATATCAGCAAGTGAATCAAGATCCTTACCTATATGCGAAAATGATTGTAATACGCGGGAGGCAAAGCCATCAAAAAAATCAAATATTGCAGCTAAGAAGAGGGCATAGCATGCAAATATCAGGTTTTCCTGGAAGGCAAAAACGATCCCGACACATCCGCTGAACAAGTTAGCACAGGTAATGGCATTGGGAACATGTTTACTTACGCGTTTATTCATTTCTCGGGGCAAAGATAGATTTAGCTTATAGTTGATGGTTCATAGTTCATGGCGTTTTGCTATTAACTATGATCTATGAACCATGAGCTATCAAAAATATTAAGAATTCATCGAGATCAGGAATTCTTCGTTGGTTTTTGTGCCTTTTATCTGGCTCTGCAAAAACTCCATCGCTTCCTGCGAATTCATATCTGCCAAATGATTGCGTAATATCCAAACGCGCTGCAAGGTGTCGCGCTCCAATAACAGGTCGTCGCGGCGGGTGCTTGAAGCGGTGATATCAATAGCAGGGAATATACGTTTGTTAGATAATTTGCGATCAAGCTGCAACTCCATGTTACCGGTACCTTTAAACTCTTCGAAGATCACTTCGTCCATTTTAGAACCAGTTTCAGTAAGTGCTGTAGCAATGATGGTTAACGAACCGCCGTCCTCAATATTACGCGCCGCACCGAAGAAACGCTTAGGCTTATGTAATGCATTGGCATCAACACCACCTGATAAGATCTTACCAGAAGCAGGTGCAACCGTATTATATGCACGTGCCAAACGGGTGATCGAGTCGAGCAGGATCACAACGTCATGACCGCATTCAACCATACGTTTAGCTTTTTCCAATACAATGTTGGCAATTTTTACGTGGCGCTCTGCAGGCTCGTCAAAAGTTGAAGATACTACCTCGGCACGTACGCTGCGGGCCATATCAGTTACTTCTTCCGGGCGTTCGTCTATCAGCAGGATGATCAGGTAAACTTCAGGATGGTTCTTCGCAATAGCGTTGGCCACATCCTTTAGTAACATTGTTTTACCTGTTTTAGGCTGAGCTACGATCAAACCACGCTGCCCTTTACCGATAGGTGAGAACAAGTCCATAATGCGGGTAGAATAATTGTTCGAATCAGTAAATAACTCCAGTCTTTCAGACGGGAAAAGTGGCGTCAAGTGATCGAAAGGAACACGGTCGCGCACTTCGGCAGGAACACGGCCATTGATGGCCTCAACTCTAACTAACGGGAAATATTTTTCGCCTTCTTTTGGCGGGCGGATGCTTCCGCGAACAGTATCACCGGTTTTTAAGCCAAACAATTTTATCTGCGACTGTGATACATAAATATCATCTGGGGAAGTCAGGTAGTTATAATCGGATGATCTTAAGAAACCATAGCCATCAGGCATAATTTCCAAAACACCTTCGTTTACAATTACATTATCAAAATCAAGATTAATAGCCAGATCCTGATTTTTTTGTTGGTTCTGGTTATTATTAAAGCGGCGCTCAAATTTCTGAGGTCTGGCTTCACCAGCAACGTCATCAGATTTAACCACAGGCGCTTCCTGGTCCTCAGTTAACGGGGCTGATGCCGTTACCGGCACGTCCTCATTATCTTCTTCTGGAGCACCTTCTTCATCAGGCACATCAAACAAATTGGTATCATCCAAAGGGACTTCTACACGTGGGCTATTGCTTTTTGATTTGGTAGTACGGACTCTTTTGCGGTTTCTTTCAGCAGGCTCCGCATCGGCTCCTGATGCTTTTATTTCGCTATAATTATCGTTCATAGCCGCCTGCTGGGCGCGGGCAAATTCTATTAGTTGTTGTTGTTCTACGATTTTGCTAATCAGTTGGGGTTTACGCAGTTCTTCTGCTTCAGCAATACCTAAACTCTTCGCCATTTCGCGCAACTCTGAAACGAGTTTGTCGTTCAATTCTGTGGTATCAGACATGGATATAAATAATAGTTCAAATGGAATATTTTACTTGAGAGAAATTGTCTTGCAGCTGTGCTTACGCAATATCTAAAAATTTATAGATTGTGGATTTTTAAATTGTTTCTTTAGCGCAAGAAAAATTCAAAAGGATAACGTTGCAATTTTACTCAATAATATTAACAAAACAAAAATTTTGAAAAAATATGTTTGTGTATCAACACTTAGCTTATTTTTTAGTTTTTTTGCAGCAGAAAAATAATTCGCGCTAATGCTTTCCCGTCAGCAACTTATTCAGCAAATCAAACAAAAAAAATCTTTCCTGTGTGTAGGCCTTGATACCGACATAGAAAAAATACCTGCTTTTTTAAAGACATACCCCGACCCGATATTTGAGTTTAACAGATGCATTATAGATGCCACTAAGGACCTATGCATTGCTTACAAACCCAATGCCGCTTTCTACGAACGTCATGGTATAAAAGGTTTGCAAAGTTTGATAGCAACTTCTGAATATTTACCAAAAGAATGCCTGAGCATTATCGATGCCAAACGTGGTGATATTGGCAACACATCCGGCATGTATGCGCGCGCATTTTTTGATAAAGAGGCTGCCGGGATGGATTTTGACGCGATAACTGTTGCACCTTATATGGGTAGCGATAGTGTAACGCCTTTCTTGGCTTTTGAAGGGAAATGGGTGATTTTATTAGCGCTTACTTCATCCACCGGGAGCAAGGATTTTCAATATCTTGATATAAATGGTGGCACGCTTTACGAAACCGTCGTTCAAAAAGCCAACACCTGGGCAGGTGCCGACCGCCTGATGTATGTGGTAGGGGCCACCAAAAGCACCGAATTTAGCAATATCCGCAAGTATGCACCAGATAATTTCCTGCTTGTGCCCGGTATAGGCGCGCAGGGCGGCAGTCTGGAGGACGTTTGCCAGCACGGCATGACCAAAGACTGCGGTTTGATCGTCAACAGCTCACGGGCAATCATATATGCCTCAAGCGGTGAGGACTTCGCAGAAGCCGCACGCGCCGAGGCTTTGAAAGTTCAGCAACAAATGGAAGCTGAGCTGGAAAAAGCGGGAATTATTTGATTTACGATTATTTGCAACGGACTAAATCGTAATTCGTAAATCTAAAATCGTAAATCAGCCTGTCGCTTATACAGGCAAGTATTTGTTGAGTACTTTCCCGTTTGTATAAGAAACAGAACTTTCTAATTGCATGATCTTTCGTTCGCTGAAAATGGTCTGTCCGTTGCCAATGGCGATCGGGTTGACGATGATATAATATTCGTCGATAAGGTTAAGAATGATAAGGGACCTTGCAAATTTGACACCTCCATAAACGATGATATCTTTGCCGGGCTGGTCTTTCAATTCTTGTACCACCGTGGCCAGATCCCGGCTTTCCACTTCCACATTAGGGCCGGCAATTTCAGCATTAGTGCGACTGAATACGATCTTTCGATGGCTAACCATCAGTTTTGCAAAAGGGTTCCAGGGACTATCGGGCTGATTGTGCGCGATATTTTGCCAGTGATCTACCCAGCCATCGGCCAAACTGCTGCCCGACAAAATGGTATCACAGCTATCTGCCATGTCTATAGTGAATTGTAAGGCTGCCGGGTCTTGCTTGCCCGGCAGAAACACCCAGTCGTTCTCACCATTCGGGCCGGCTACAAAACCGTCAATGGTCATTTGCATCTGTAATTTTAATTTTCTCATAAAAGTCGATTTCAATAAGTGATCATATTTCTTTTTCTATTATCCTAGTAACTCTTCCAACTGGTTCAATCCTATAGTAAAGCCGCCTTCAAAGCCCATTTCCACTAACATTTTAAAGTCAGCTTCTTCGTCAAAGCTCAGGTCGACCACTATTTTGGTTTTATTTCCCACAGCTACAAATTTATTATCCCAATGCCCAATAGGGGCACCTGGCGCTGCGTTGCCATTCTCGTCAGAAAACACAGCATCGGCTGCAAACCTGTTTCCCGGCTCAATAGCGGTAAACTTTACATAGCTCCAGTGTTTTTGACCCTCAGGACCTTCCATAGCATATAACCAGGCACCGCCAACTGTAAAATCCATTGATTTAGTTTTCGCTACCCATGGTTTCGGTCCCCACCATTTTTCAAGTATATCTGGGTCTGTCCAGGCTTTCCATACTTTTTCAATTGGCGCGTTAAACTCCCGTACTACGTGAATTGTCTTAGCAGTCAGGTCTTTTTCAAATAAAAATTGGTTTGACATAATTATTCAGTTTTAAGTGATCTGATAGTGTTTATTTATTCCGAAGCCAACAACTCATCCAGTTGGTTATAACCAATCGCGGTGCCCTCTTTGAAGTAACCATTGTTAATAAACCTTTCAAAAGTGGCATCGTCTTCGTAAGTAATCACGATATTTACTCTTGTCCTGTTACCTTCTATTGATGTGAATCTGGTATCCCGGTACCAATTTGGCCCGCTATTAACCGGGTTGCCTTCACCATCAAAAAATAAAGCCTTAGTTGAAATCGATTTACCGTTTTCTATGGCCGTAAACTCGGCATATAGCCAGTGTTTCTGCCCTTCGGGGGAAATCATGGCAAACTGCCACGTGCCACCAACCCTAAAATCCATAACTTTGGTTTCGACTCTGGAAGGTTTAGGTCCCCACCATTTGTCAAGTATTTCAGGGTCTGTCCACGCCTTCCATATTTTCTCAATTGGCGCATTAAATTCGCGTACTATATGAATTTTTTTTGCGGTGCTATCTGCTTCGAATGCAAAATTGTTTGTCATGAATGTTTGAGTTTATAATTCGTTTAACAGGTTGTCTAGTTGATCAAAGCGGTCCATCCACATCTTGCGGAGTTGTTCCAGCCAAATGTCTATCTCTTTCATTTTTTCAGGATTAAAATGGTAATGTATTTCTCTGCCGGTTTGCGTATGTGTCACTACTCCGCATTCGGTTAATATCTGTATGTGTTTAGATACCGCTTGCCGGCTGCTGTCAAAATGCTCGGCAATGGCATTGGGTGTCATAGCGCCGGTCACAAGCAGAGTTAAAATAGCTCTGCGTGTCGGATCGGCAATGGCTTGAAAAGTATCTCGTCTCATATAATTTGCAACCGTTTGATTGCAAATATAATCGCAACCAATCAGTTGCGCAAATTTTTTTGAAAATATTTTTTTTGTGAGTTTTTATGCAAAAACTACCATTCGGTCGGGGTAACGCATGGCGTAATTGGATACCATGTTACGGATGTAATCGTTGCTGGGGTAAGGCGTAAGGTGATTTTTGAGCTGTTCCAGGCTGTCCGCATCAAAATAGTGGGAGATGTAACCCATGCCATAAAACTGCCCCTTTTCTATCAGGATGCAGCTGTGCTCATCCAGGCTGCGACCTTCATCGCGAATAGCGAAGGTGGGCAGGTTATCCCTTAATTGATCGATGGCCCATTGTACTTTTTCGTTATAAATATCTGGGCTCTCGATGCCTTCACAGGCACACAGGTGTTCCATGGCTCCGGTGCAGGGTTCATTGTTGATTTGGATAAAGCACAATTTTGGGCAAAGCTCAAAATTGTCGATAAGCCTAAGCAGTATATTTCGTCCGTCCAATAAGGAATTACAAGTATAAAGCGGTGCGGTCAACTTACGGCGTTTATCAACGGCCAGGCGCATATAGCCGCGCTGGTCCTCGAAAGCATAAATACCATAGGCATGCTCGTAGCGTTTGAGCGAACGGTTATATTTCGGCCACAATCGTTTAATTTCAATCGCTTCCAATACAAAAGCAATCAGTTCAGTACCGCAGCTTTGATAAGATATGTGATGGATATTCCGCAGAAACTCTTGTCGCTGTAAGCCAGGATTGTTGCCCGAAAAATGACTGCATACTCGCTGCTTAATATTCCGTGCTTTACCAACATAAATCACTTTGCCTTTTTCATTATGAAAATAGTATACACCTGGTGTATAGGGAAGTTGATCTATATCTTCTTTAGGCAGATTAGCTGGCAATACCTGCTCCCTCGACCTGTGTTTAAGCGCCTGACCAATATGGTTGCCATTATCATTCTGAAGCAGGATTGAAAATAAAGTAGCTGTGGCCTCTGCATCCCCCAGAGCCCGGTGCCGGTCATTGTTTTCAATTCCCAGATGCCTGCACAACTTTCCCAGGCTATAGGAGGGCATCCCTGGTAATATCTTGCGTCCAAGTCTGACGGTACATAGTTTATTGCATTGCAGATCGTACCCTGCTGCAACTAAATGATGCCGGATAAAGGAGAAGTCGAAATTGACGTTGTGAGCTACAAATATTTTGCCATGCAGCAAATGATAGATATCGGCAGCTACATCTTCAAATGGTGGGGCATCCTGAACCATCTCATTGGTGATGCCTGTTAATGCACGAATATAAACCGGAATATCCTGGCCGGGATTAACCAGCGTACTGTAGCGTTGGGTAACCTTCTTACCATCGTGCAGACATATAGCAACTTCTGTAATGCCGTTTGAACTGGCATGCCCCCCCGTCGTTTCAATATCTACAATCGCGTACATGGATTCAAATTTAGTTGAAAAGTTGTAAAGTTGGAAGGGTTGTAATGTTGATGCCTGCATAAAAAAGAAACCCGGAATTTATTTCCGGGTTCTTTATATTTTAAAAATAAGATTGGATTTAACCTTTCAACTTTACAACATTCCAACCTTTCAACGAAGAATTTACTTCTTCTTCGATTGTGTCTGTTGCTGCTGACGCATTGCTTCCTCCATACGGGCCTGAAAGCCAGATTTCTTTTTCTTTTCTTCAGGTTTCTTTTTATTCTCCTGTATCTGTGCGTGAATCTTTTTATCGTCAACCATCAGCCTGATTAAATATTGCTGACCGAATGTGAGCATGTTGGCCAGGAAGTAATAATAGTTCAGACCAGCAGGATAGTTGTTCAGTGTAATCAGGAAGATGATCGGAGTAATGTATCCGATATATTTCATTTGTCCTGTGGCTCCTGATATCTGGTTGTTAAAATAAGTATAAACCAGTGTAGAGATAGTCATCAGCAAACACATTAAGCTGATGTGGTCGACACCAAATATAGGTGAGAAACTAATTACTGAATCATAAGTAGAAAGGTCATGCATCCAGAGGAAACTTTCGCCGCGAAGCTCAAACAAGCTCGGGAAAAAGCGGAAGAATGCAATAACTATAGGCATTTGCAGCACTAATGGCAAACATCCACCTAAAGGATTTACGCCCGCTTTTTTATACAATTTCATGTATTCCTGCTGCAAAAGAGTAGGGTTATCATCGCCGACTTTTGTTTTTATTTCATCCATTTCAGGCTTTAAGATTCTCATCTTAGCCATTGAAAGGTATGATTTATAGGTAAGCGGTGACAGTACCAGCTTAAGCAGAACAGTAAGAGCTAAAATGATCAGGCCATAGTTCCAGTTAAACTGTTTCAGGAAGTTGAATACCGGCAATACTGCAAAACGGTTGATGTATTTTAACGGTCCCCAACCCAGGCTGATCACTTTATCCAGATCGTGACCTTCTGCTTTCAGTGTGCTGAAACGGTTTGGTCCAAAATAAAATTCCAGAGGCAAAGTACCATCTGCTGAACGTGCAAATGAAAGGTCAGCCTTCATTTGCTTTACATCGGCGTTATTGCTCACATCGGTGCTGACAGTCAAGCTCGATTTATCAATGCCTTGCTTAGCGATCAGGATGTTTGAGAAGAAATGTTGTTTAAAGGCAACCCATTGTAATTTCTTATCAGCAATTGTTTTCTGGTCGTCTTTTGTTTCACTCAACCAATCCACGTCATTATCCATATTCAGATAATAAACAGATGAATATTGGCGCTCCTGCTTCATATCCTTTTCCTGTTTCGGCAGGCTCGCCTGCCAATCAAGGTTAAGGGTATTGCTGTTAGCCATTACATTATCCAGACCGGTGGTCTTAATGGTTAACCCAAGTTTAAAACCTGTTCCTTTTAATGAATAAACGTAATCGATGTATTGAGTAGGGCTATAGCTCAAACGCATAGTTAGTGTGCTCGAGTCTTTCTCAGCCACAGTAAGGTTTGGCGCGCTTGGCGTAAAGTATAGCTCATCAGTGTTGATTGGTTTGTCTTGCGCACGGAAAGTCAAACCAAAGTGATTGTTTTCACCATTGAATAATATCAATGGTTTTTTATCGAAAGTTTTGTAGTTTTTCAGTTCAACTGAATAAACGCGACCGCCACGGTTGCTTAGTTTAACGCGCAACTCCTGGTTTTCAAGGGTAACAAATTGCTCGCTACCTACGGTTGCAACACCAAAAGGTATTTTCTTTAATGCTGAGTCGGCTATGGTAACAGCCTTTTTTGTGGTATCAGGCTTGGTGGTTTTAACAACTGCAGCTGCTGCTTTTGCTCTTTTAATCGAGTCCTGCAATAACTGCTCTTTTTTTATGTCGGCAGCTGATGGCTTCAAAAGAAAATAAGAGCCGGCCATTATTAAAACTATCAGGACAAATCCTGTTATTGTATTCTTATCCATTTTGTCGTTATCGTACTTTTTTACTTCTTGCGGGCATATGCCAGCGAAGCGGCGACAAAGTTAACAAAAAGTGGGTGAGGATTAGCAACTGTTGATTTTAATTCCGGGTGAAATTGTCCACCAACAAAAAACGGGTGATTTTTCAGCTCGATGATCTCTACAAGGCTGTTATCCGGGTTGATTCCTGACGGTATCATTCCGGCTTCTTCATATTGTTTCAGGTACTTGTTATTGAACTCAAAACGATGGCGGTGGCGTTCTGTAATGTGCGTTTTTCCATATATAGCAGCCGCTTTTGAGCCTTTTTTGATATCACAAGGATAAGCGCCCAAGCGCATAGTTCCACCTTTGTTTTTAATCTTCTTCTGCTCTTCCATCATTGCAATAACCGGATGAGGAGTGTGCTCGTTCATTTCGGTGCTGTTGGCATTTTTTAATCCCAAAACATTGCGGCCGAACTCAACAACGGCACATTGCATGCCCAAGCAGATACCGAAGAATGGAATATTATTTTCACGCACATAACGTATTGCTTCAATTTTTCCTTCAAAACCGCGCTCACCAAAACCTGGTGCAACCAGTACGCCATGCAAGCCTTTCAGACGTTCTATAGCATTTTCAGGAGTTAATTGTTCTGATGGAATATATTCGACGCGTACCTTACATTCGTTTTTCGCACCTGCATGAATGAATGATTCGGTGATGGATTTGTAGGCATCAGGAAGCTCTACATATTTACCTACCAAAGCAATACGTACCTCAGAAGTTGGGTTTTTCAAACGCCCCAGAAAATCTTTCCAGTTTTCCAGTACAGGTTCATTTTTATGTGAAAGTTTTAGCTTGGTCAATACGGTCTTATCCAACTGCTCTTTCAGCATCAATAAAGGAACATCATATATAGTAGAAGCATCGATCGACTCGATAACTGCATTGATATTCACGTTACAGAAAAGCGCTATTTTTTTACGGATATCCTGGTTGATATGATGCTCTGTACGGCAAACCAAAATATCTGGCTGAATACCGTATTCCAGCAACATTTTAACCGAGTGCTGTGTTGGTTTGGTTTTCAATTCGCCTGCCGCAGCAAGGAAGGGGATCAAAGTCAGGTGTATAACCAATGAGTTGCCTGAACCAATTTCCCACCTAAACTGACGCACAGCTTCAATATAAGGCAATGATTCGATGTCGCCTACTGTTCCGCCTAATTCGGTGATCACGATATCGTAATCGCCGCTTTCGCCCAGTAAACGGATGTTTCTTTTGATCTCATCAGTAATGTGGGGAACCACCTGTACGGTCTTACCCAAAAATGCACCTTCGCGTTCCTTGTTGATCACATTCTGGTAAATGCGACCAGTGGTAATATTGTTGGCCTGTGATGTTGGCGTATTCAGAAAGCGCTCGTAGTGGCCCAGATCAAGATCGGTTTCGGCACCGTCTTCAGTAACATAGCATTCACCATGCTCATAGGGGTTAAGTGTTCCGGGATCGATGTTGATGTAAGGGTCGAACTTTTGGATCGTAACGCGATACCCGCGCGATTGAAGAAGTTTGGCCAGAGAGGCAGAAATAATGCCTTTCCCTAACGACGAAGTAACGCCGCCCGTCACAAAAATGTATTTAGTCATGATGATATTGTGTATTTAGCGCTGGTTTTTACACCTGCACCTTTTGTTTGTGTACGGGATACAAAAGTAGCAAAATTTTCAGACTTTGCTCACTGAAATCGCAAATGTTGAAAAGGAATCGGGATGTGGAGAATGTTAACTTGTTGTAAAGTTGTTAATTGTCTGAACCTGAATTTGCCGAATTATAAGATGGGCAGAATTAGAATTCTGTAAATTAATTAATTGTGAAAATTTTGGTTCAAACAGAAAAGCTTAGGGTTCTATTTAGAAGTTTTTTGATTCTCTAAAAATCCATCATTATATAGTTTTACATAGAATTGGATAAGTTCATAATTATAATTGGTAGTTTTTCTTTCCTCTTTATATTTGTCTAACAGGGCCGGATTGTCCGCAATAAAATCCATTAAAATTTGCTCGCGGCTTTTGCGTGAGCTGCCAATGTAAATTCCCGTAGTACCAACTTTAATAAGTTTTAACGAATCGTTATTTTTGCTCACGTACCAAAAAAAAGAGCTAGTGCCGGCTTGGACAGAAGAGCCAACTCCGACGGAAGACCCCATTCCGACGGAAGACCCCATTTCATAAGTATGACCTCCTCCATTACGTTCATATAAGTTTATTTTACCACCCTCAAGCAACCGTAGAAAAATTAATTTGTCAGTTCCAGGCAAACGTCTGGGCACAAAGAAACTTGAATCTTCAGATAAATAATAGCCCTTAACACTATCTGCATCAAAAGGCTTTGCCCCCCGGACACCATCCACTTTATACGTTAATTTCCCTAAAAACCTACGCCCTATATGGCATTTAATGGTATCATTTTTAAGGCTGATGACATAGTCATTGAATTTTTTAGTAGTATCCACATCCTGCGCAAGTACTTTGACAGTGGATAAAAGCAAGCAAATTGAGGTTAGTAGTAATAATTTTAGTTTCATAATGATAAGGTCAGTTTAGATTATTTTATCAATCAAATATAAGCTTTTTCAAATCATCCGGCGTATCGATTGCAATGGTCTCAATCTCCGTTTCGGCAACTTTTATTTTATAACCATTTTCTATCCAGCGCAATTGTTCCAGGCTTTCGGCTTTTTCAAGGGGGGATACCGGCAGTTTGGTGATCTGCTTCAGAATATCAGCCCTATAACCATAAATGCCTATATGCTTAAAATAAGTAAAATGTTGCAGCCAGTTTTGCGGCTCTTGCCCACGAATATGAGGCAGTGGAGAGCGTGAAAAGTAAATAGCCTCCGAATTTTTATTGACAATAACTTTAGGCGAATTGGTATTATGCAGTTCCTGCTCGTTTGATACTTTTTTTACTAGTGTGGCAAGTTGTGTATCAATATAATTAAAGCAACTGATCAGTTTGCTGATCTGCTCTGGATCGATGTAAGGCTCATCTCCCTGGATATTGATTATCACATCATATTCCGGGTATTTTTCTGCTACCTCGGCGCAACGGTCGGTGCCACTTTGATGATTGGAGGAGGTCATTTCTGCTTTTCTGCCAAATCCAAGCACATGCTCAAAAATACGGTCATCATCAGTAGCAACGATCACTTCAGACAATTGCGCACACTTTTTAGTCTGCTCATAAACCCGCTGGATCATACTCTTTCCGGCTATATCCACCAGCGGCTTTCCGGGGAAGCGGGTTGAGGCGTAGCGGGCTGGGATAATGCCGAGGATTTTCATGTTCTTTAGGTTGTACGTTTGACGTTGTACGTGTTACGCTCCTCGCCTTTGTTGGTGTTGTCACCAACAAACCTGGGCTTACTTAATTACCGTAGCAAATATGCGGTTGTTTATTGTTAATAGTTAATAAAATTAACCGTTGGTCGTGTTTCAGGGTGTTACACCTGTTACATGTAACACCCCTGACCGTATTAAAATAATCCATTTATCTCCCGCTCAATCCTTTCCACAATAGTTGCCATGTCGTCGGTGTTATTGGCGAAGTCGAGTTTGTCTTTATCTAAAATCAGGAGTTTGCCCAGTTTATAGCCGTTGATCCATTTTTGATACTTGTCATTTAGTTTGGATAGATAGTCCAAACGGATGCCGATCTCATATTCGCGGCCACGGCGCTGGATATTGTTAACCAGTGTCGGTACCGATGCTTTCAGGTAAACCAGTAGATCGGGTGGTTTGATGAATGCGGTGATATTATCGAAAATTGCACGATAGTTTTCATAGTCGCGGGTGGTCATCAGGCCCATATCATGCAGGTTCTCAGCAAAGATGTAGGCATCTTCATAAATGGTGCGGTCCTGTATAATGTTTTTATTGCTCTGCTGAATATCAAGGATCTGCCTGAAGCGGCTGTTCAAAAAATAGATCTGCAGGTTAAAACTCCAGCGTTTCATGTCGCTGTAAAAATCTTCCAGGTAAGGATTGTTGTCTGCAGCCTCGTAAAGAGGTTCAAAACCATAATTTTTGGCCAATAATTCAGTAAGGGTGGTCTTTCCGGCGCCGATGTTTCCTACTATAGCTATGTGCATGCGATGGTCTTAGTTCATGGTTTACGGTTGATGGTTCATAGCTCTTCACAAGGAAGTATAGAAACCACAATTAACTACGTCCGACTAATATACATTATGAAGTATGAACTCACAATTTTTTTGTTAATAGTAGTTAGTCCATAGACCACAGCCGATTGTCCAAAGTAAAGCCATAGACCATGGTCTATCGACCCTCGACTAAATTAGAAACTACGGAATCCAATAATTTCCCTCACCTCGCGGATGGTTTTTGAAGCACTTTCACGCGCCTTTATCGCACCATGCCGGGCAACCTGGCGCAGATAACCAGTATCCTGGCTGATGTCATTTATTTTCTCACGGATAGGCGCAGTGGCGATAATCATATCTTCAGCTAACTGCTTCTTCAAATCACCATAACGTATCTGGCAGGTATTATATAGATTATCGAAATGCTCATAGGTATCAGGGGTAGACACTACATTCAATAGATCGAATAGATTTTGGATCTCGACTGGTTTTTCCTGGTTCTCGGCAGTTGGGCCGCTGTCTGTCACCGCTCTCATTACTTTTTTACGGATGATTTCAGGTGAATCAGATAAGTAAACTGCATTGCCTTCGCCTTCTGATTTACCCATTTTGCCCTTTCCATCAAGGCCCGGTATTTTTACCAGGTTCTCGCTGAAATTGAAGGCGTATGGCTCAGGAAAATAATCATGATTATACAGGCGGTTAAAACGGTTGGCAAATGTGCGCGACATCTCCAGGTGCTGTTCCTGATCTTTACCCACAGGTACTTTGGTAGCACGATGGAGGATAATATCGGCAGCCATCAAAACAGGATACGTCAGCAGACCGGCGTTTACGTTGTCGGGTTGAGCGCGTATTTTATCTTTAAATGAGGTGCTGCGTTCCAGCTCACCTACATAGGCATTCATATTCAGATACAGATACAACTCAGTTGTTTCCGGTACATCTGACTGAACATATAAGGTTGATTTTTCAGGATCAAGGCCTGCTGCAAGGTATTCTACCAATACCTGTTTTACATTGCTATGAAGGTCAGACGGGGTAGGATGAGTGGTTAGCGAATGCCAATCGGCAATAAAGAAAAAACAATTATACTCACTCTGCATTTTTACGAAGTTTTGAATAGCTCCGTAATAGTTTCCCAAATGTAATTTCCCGGTAGAACGTATACCACTAACAACAGTTTCCATGGTCGCGAAAGTAAGGATTTTTTATATTTTTGGTGCCGATGAAATTGATATTGAAGAAAGCACACTGTTACCTGTATATGGGCAGCGTGGCGCTCTTCTACTTTTTGCTTTACCCATTCCTCTGGTATTTTTCGCGTAAGCCATCCACTTATAAGCAGATGAACAAGTTCAGAAGGCTGTGGGGATTTCTCAGTTCTGCTTTTGCAGGTATATTTTACAGTTTTACTTACGAAGAACCGCTTGACCGTACCAAACCTTATATTATTTGCCCCAATCATTCCTCTAACCTTGATATAACAGCGATGAGCCTATTGGTAAAAAACGATTGCTGTTTTATGGGTAAGGGAGAACTGGCCGAAGGGTTGGTTACCGGCCTGTTCTTTAGAACTGTGGATATACCGGTCAATCGAGAAAGCAAAATGTCATCTTTCAGAGCATTTAAGAAAGCGATGGAAAAGCTGCAAGGCGGCGTCACTATGATCGTCTTCCCCGAAGGGAAAATACCTGATGATTATCCGCCTCAGTTGCATGATTTTAAAAACGGGCCGTTTCGATTGGCAATAGAAGCCGGAATTCCGATCGTCCCGGTTACTTCATTAAATAACTGGAAATTACTTTGGGACAACGGTACAAAGCATGGCAGCAAGCCAGGCGTATGCCAGATATATGTGCATAAGCCTATTGAAACTAAACATTTGATTGTTGATGATGCTGATAATTTGCGAGACGAGGTGTACAGGATCATGAAGGCGAAATTTGACGGGCAATCCATCTCTTAGTGTTTTCCGTGCAAACCTCCTTGATCTTTGTGGTTAAAATTTACCACTGAGGACACGGAGAACAACCACAAAGTTCACAGAAATTATTTTTTTGCCTTTGAATTAAGGGTTTTCTATTTTTGAAGTCGATGATCCTGGCCCTTAAGAAATTCCATCGTTTATTATACAGGTTTAGTATTTCGTTTATATTTTACCTGCAATGGCCGCTTATTAAATACGCTTCCAAAAAGCCATCCAGGTACCCTTTTATGAACCGGCTGCGGAAGATATGCGCGGCATTCAGCTCCACAACTACCGGAATTTTTTATAAAGTACAGTATGAGCAACCGATAGACTGGTCGCGCACCTACATAGTTTGTCCCAATCATATTTCAAGCCTGGATATCATGTCGGTTAGCAAGGCACTCAAAAACACATTTTGCTTTATGGGTAAGCACGAATTACTGGACAATCCATTATTGGGTATTTTTTTCAGGTCGATCGATATACCTGTCAACCGTGACAGTAAAATATCATCCTATAAGGCATTTAAACAGACCGGTGAGCGTTTGGAGCGGGGAATTAGCGTAGTGATATTTGCTGAAGGGACTGTTTCAAAATATTATCCGCCGCAATTGCAGGAATTTAAAAATGGCCCGTTCCGACTGGCTATTGAGTTAAAAATTCCTATTTTGCCCATTACTTCGCTGGATACGTGGAAGGTAATGTGGGATACCGGCAGTGTGTATGGCAGCAGACCGGGGATTTGTCATATATTTGTGCACAAACCCATTGAAACAGCTCAGATGACTGTTGAAGACGCTGATTTGCTGAAAGATGAGGTTTACAAAGTGATAAAACAGAAACTGGACGAAAATGAACATCGATAAGGAAACCGTAGAGAAAGTGGCCCATTTGGCAAGACTGGAACTAGCCGAAGATGAAAAGGAGAAGATGATTGCCGATATGAACAAGATCCTCGGTTTTATGGATAAGCTGAGCGAAATAGATACTTCAGGTATTGAGCCGCTGGTGTATATGACCAATGAGATCAATACCGTGCGCGAAGATGTAATAAAACAAGAGGTAACACACGAAGAAGCGCTGTTGAATGCTCCAAAACACGATAAGGATTATTTTTTGGTAGCGAAGGTGATTGAAAAATAGTCCGAAAGTCGGGAAGACCGGAAGTCGGAAAGATTAAATTGATCTGCTATTTTACTTTCGGACTTACGGACTTTCCGACTAAAAAACAAATCCCTGTAACAATTCCCATGCTCTCATAGTCAAACCACGAAAAAGCGAATGGAGCCATTAATTACGATTAAAGATATCGGGCGTAAATATGTGATCGGTGCAGAAACCATACATGCACTTAAGTCGGTATCTTTAACAATAAATAAAGGCGAATTTGTTGCCCTGATGGGCCCTTCGGGCTCTGGCAAATCAACCCTGATGAACATCCTCGGTTGCCTGGATACACCAACCAAAGGTGAGTATATCCTGAATGGCATCGACGTTAGCCACATGACCGATAATGAGCTGGCTGAGGTACGCAATAGTGAGATCGGCTTCGTTTTCCAGACATTTAACCTGTTACCGCGCAATACAGCACTGGATAATGTGGCCCTGCCGCTTATTTATGCCGGTATAAATAGAGAGGGTAGGCAAGAACGTGCCCGAAAAGCTCTTGAGAATGTAGGGCTCGGTCACAGGGTGACTCACAAGCCGAATGAGTTGTCCGGCGGTCAGCGTCAGCGCGTGGCAGTGGCCCGTGCATTGATCAATGACCCTTCCATCATCCTTGCCGACGAACCTACCGGTAACCTGGATACCAAAACTTCCATCGAAATAATGGGGCTGATTGAGGATATTCATGCCAGGGGCAATACCATTATCTTAGTAACTCACGAAGAAGATATAGCTAAACATGCTCACCGTATAGTGCGTATGCGTGACGGGCTGATCGAAAATGATTACCCTAATCCGGATATTCAAAAGGTAGACAGGAGCAAGATCAGTGCTGATGATGATGCCCACGAAGCCCCAATCAAAACAATTCCTAGCAATTAGAAGCCAATCGCACAATAAACTCAGTTAATTTAAGCGTAGTTTCTGGCATTATAGGTTTATGGTGGCCTATGATCAGCGTATGATTGATGATCTCGATAACCACATCTTCATGCCGCATATCCATCACCACATTCCTGAAATCACGGTTCATGGCTGATTCGGCTTTATAACGATCATTTACCAGCACATAAAAAGTATCGCTGAAAGCTTTATCGTCATGAAAATCCAACTCCACAGGGTGTACCAGTTCAATAAGTTTATCAGCTAATGTTTCAGGACGAATGAACGCCCGTCCACAGTCTTTTTTTAGATAGGCCAACGCCCAACTTTGATATTCGTAGTAATCGTATAATGAAGACGATCTTGTATTGCCGTCCTTTTTTACTTTATGTATCTCGACAAAAAGTATGTAGCAGCCGGTACGGGCATTTTTAACAACGTAAGAGCCTCTTACATTGATATTCTCACATCCTCTAAACGCCTCAAAATCTTCCAGGTGAAAATCTATATTACCGGTATGTTCGATGCGGAATTTTGATCTCAATAGTTTATAGGTGTCGTCAAAAGTATCGATGGTTTCGCGGCTGAGGCCTACGGTATCAAAGGGATAGTCCATGTACAATAATACACGATTTCAAGATTTAAAGGAAATTGAACACGATTAAGTGATTTATTGGATTTTGTGAATTGAAAATCACTCATTCACTAATTAAGTCATTACTTATATGCAGCCATCACACCACAAGAGCAAGCACAATTTTGGTCGCTTACGCCAAGTTTTTTCAGAAAATAATGGTAAAAGCCGATACGGTCATTCATGCTAAAAACATTCTCGCCTTGCCCGCATTCTACCGCGCCGTTAATAATGTTGATGGTCATACCAAAACCAGGTTTGCGGT